>Ga0208958_1001557_pt1 | contig 22393 bp, 23 predicted proteins | sample RifOxyB1_FD_184032 | JGI IMG/M metagenome (GOLD analysis project Ga0208958, IMG submission 184032) | Soil microbial communities from Rifle, Colorado - Rifle Oxygen_injection B1 (SPAdes) | ecosystem: Environmental > Terrestrial > Deep subsurface > Rock core/Sediment | place: Rifle, Colorado... | reverse complement strand
CTCGCCGGTGCTCTTCTGCGCGGCCTTGATGCGGTCGGCGTACTTCTTCTGGTCCTTGAACTTCAGCACGTCGGTCGGGCCCAGCGCGGCGCCGATCTCGCGGGTGCTGCCAGGATCGAACAGCGCCGCCATGCGCGCACGGGCACGGATGGGCATGTGGAAGCTGCACTTCGGGCAGACCTCCAGGTTTTCCTCCAGCTCCGGCCGGTACAGCACCGCGCCGCAGCGGTCGCATTTTTCCCACAGCCCCTCGGGGACGCTGCGTTTGCTCTTGCCTGCGTTGCCTTCGGTGCGGATGCCCGACGGCATCAGTTTGCTGAGCCAGCTCATGCGTGGTCTTGCTGCCTGCCCCGGGAGGGGCCCAATGGATGAGCGCGGCAGTTTAGCTCAGTCGTCCATGCACAGCCGTACGGTGGTTCAGGCGTCCAGCGCCGCCCGCAGCGGGGCCAGGAAGGCCGAGGCGCGCGAGGCGGCGTCGGTACCGGCCTCGGCCAAGGCCGCCACCAGCGCGCTGCCGACCACCACGCCATCGGCATCGGTCGCCATCGCGCGGGCGCTGTCGGCATCCCGGATGCCGAAGCCCGCCACCACGGGGACGCGGGAGCCCGCCTGCAGCTGCTTCAGCCGTTCGCCCGCCGCGGCCGTGTCCAGGCGATCGGACGCGCCCGTCACGCCGGCGAAACTGACGTAGTACAGATACCCCTGCGCGGTGTCGCACAGCATCCGCAGGCGTTCCGGCGAGGTGGTCGGCGACGCCAGCGCGATCAGGACCAGCCCTTCACGGTTGAACACCGCGCGCGTCTCTTCGGCCTCTTCCGGCGGCAGGTCGACCAGCAGCACGCCGTCGACGCCGGCCGCGACCGCTTCACGGGCGAAACGCTCGGCCCCATGGATCTCCACCGGGTTCAGGTAACCCATCAGCACGATGGGCGTGGTGTCGTCCTGCTGGCGGAACACCTCCACCGCCTCCAGCACGTAGCGCAGCCCCGCGCCGCGGGCCAGCGCACGCTCGGAGCTGCGCTGGATGACGGGTCCGTCTGCCATCGGATCGGAGAACGGCACGCCCAGTTCGATCACATCCGCTCCGGCATCGACCAGCGCATGCATCACCGGGACCGTGGATTCCAGCGAGGGATCGCCGGCGGTGATGAACGGCACCAGCGCCTTGCGGCCGGCGGCCTTGAGGGCGGAGAACTTCGCTTCAAAACGGCTCACAGGCTGATCCCCTCACGTGCGGCGATCGTGTGCACGTCCTTGTCGCCACGGCCGGACAGGTTGCACAGCACCAACTGGTCCTTGGGCAGCTCGCGCGCCAGCTTGATCGCCTGGGCGACGGCGTGGCTGGACTCCAGCGCGGGCAGGATGCCCTCGGTGCGGGTCAGGCGGTGGAACGCGGCCAGCGCTTCGTCGTCGGTGACGCCGACATACTCCGCGCGTCCACTGTCCTTCAGAAAGGCGTGCTCCGGCCCGACACCCGGGTAATCCAGGCCGGCGGAGATGGAATGGGTTTCGATGATCTGCCCGTCGTCGTCGCAGATCACGTAGGTGCGGTTGCCGTGCAGCACGCCGATGCGCCCCGCTGACAGCGAGGACGCATGGCGGCCGGTCTCGATGCCGTCGCCCGCCGCCTCGGCGCCGACGATGCGCACGCCCGCGTCGTTGAGGAAGGCGTGGAAAAGGCCGATCGCGTTGCTGCCGCCGCCGACGCAGGCGGTGATGGCATCGGGCAGGCGGCCGTAGTCGGCCAGCATCTGCGCCCTCGCCTCGCGGCCGACCACGGCGTTGAAGTCGCGCACCATGCGCGGGTACGGGTCCGGACCGGCGACGGTGCCGATGATGTAGAACGTGTCGTGCACGTTCGTCACCCAGTCGCGCATGGCTTCGTTCAGCGCGTCCTTCAGCGTCGCCGAGCCGCTGGTCACCGGCACTACTGTCGCGCCGAGCAGCTTCATCCGGTAGACATTGATCTTCTGCCGCTCGATGTCGGTGGCGCCCATGTAGACCACGCATTCCAGCCCCAGCCGCGTGGCGACGGTGGCGCTGGCCACCCCGTGCTGGCCCGCGCCGGTCTCGGCGATGATCCGCTTCTTGCCCATCCGGCTGGCCAGCAGCGCCTGCCCGATGGTGTTGTTGATCTTGTGCGCGCCAGTGTGGTTCAGGTCCTCCCGCTTCAACAGGATCTGCGCGCCGCCGACTTCGCGGCTCAGGCGCTCGGCGTGGTAGATCGGGCTGGGCCGGCCGACGTAATGCTTGAGATCCTTGTCGAAGGCGGCGATGAAGGCCGGATCGACGCGGGCGGCGTCATACGCCGAGGCCAGCTCCTGCAGCGGCCCGATCAGCGTTTCGGCGACGAAACGTCCGCCATGGCGGCCGAAGTGGCCATGGGCATCCGGATAGGCGTGGAAGTCGGTGGCAGACGGCATGATCGGGTCCGGGGAAATCGATGCTTCACGTTATCGCACAGCGACCTTCGAGAACATCGACTATTCGGGCTTGATTCGTGAGTTAAACTCACACGATGGCCCGACCGCTGCCGTCACTGAATGCCCTCCGTGCCTTCGAAGCCGCCGCCCGCCTGGGCAGCGTCAGCCAGGCGGCCGGGGAACTGCACGTCACCCACGGCGCGGTCAGCCGCCATATCCGCGCGCTCGAAGATGCACTGGGCCGTCCGCTGTTCGTCCGTGATGGGCGGGGCCTGGCCCTGACCAGCGACGGCCAGCGCCTGCGCGACAGTACGGGCGAAGCGTTCGGTGTACTGCAGGCAGGCTGGACCGCGCTGCAGCGCGGTCCGCGCGCGGCGGCGCTGGTGCTGGGCTGCCCGGGCAGCCTGTTGGCGCGCTGGGTGATCCCCCGCCTGGAGCGCCTGGCGGCGGACCTGCCCGACCTGACCCTCCATCTGTCCGCGCAGGAAGGCGGCATCGACCTCGCGGCCGCGGGGCTGGATGCCGCCCTGCTGCTGGGCGAAGCGCCGTGGCCCGCGGGATGGCAGGTCTGGCCGCTGGCGCCCGAGCGGATCGGCCCGGTGCTCAGTCCGCGCCACGCACGGTTCGACGTCCTGCGCGATGGGCCGCCGCGCACGCTGCTGGACGAACCGCTGCTGCACACCGCCTCGCGGCCGCAGGCGTGGCCGCGCTGGCTGGCGTCGCACCAGCTGACGGACGCGCCACGCCTCGGCACCGGTTTCGATCACCTGACGTATCTGCTGGAAGCGGCGGTCGCGGGGCTGGGCGTCGCCATCGCGCCGCGCGAACTGGTGCAGGCCGATCTGGACAGCGGACGCCTGGTTGCGCCGTGGGGGTTCGCCGACACCGGTGGAACCTGGGCGCTGTGCGCGGCGCGCGGCAATCCGGATGCGCGCATTCCCCTGCTGGCCGACTGGCTGCGCCGCGACCTGCTGTCCGCAGACTAGCCGCGGGTGTCGGCGATGCGGACCGCGTCGACGAAGCGCCGCATCTTCTCCGGATCCTTCTCGCCGGGCGCGGTCTCGATGCCGCTGGACACGTCCACGCCCCACGGATGCGCGGTGCGCAACGCAAGCCCGACGTTGTCGGGCGACAGGCCGCCGGCCAGCAGGCACGGCCGGTCGGTGACCTCCGGCATCTGCCGCCAGTCGAACCGCTGTCCGCTGCCTCCCTGCTCGCCGGCCGCGTGACCGTCGAACAGGAAACCGCTCGCGTTCGGATAGGCCGCCAGGCTGGCGAAGGCGCCCCCCTCCTGACCACCCATCGCGATCACCTTCCAGAACGGCCGCTGAAACGAACCGGCGAATGCATCATCCTCGCCGCCGTGGAACTGCAGCAGATCCGGCTTCAGGGATTCGACGATCTGCTCAATCTCTGTCCGCGGATTGTCCATCACCAGCGCCACCACGCCGATTTCCTCCGGCACCAGATCGCGCAGCATGCGCGCCTGGCCCAGCAGCAGCCGGCGCGGGCTGCGCGGTGCGAACACCAGGCCGATGTAGTCCGCACCCAGTTCCACCGCCAGGCGGACATCCTCGGCGCGGGTCAGCCCGCAGAACTTGATGCGCGTATGCATGGCGGAAGGGTAACCCGGCGGCTCAGCCGATGGCGGCAGGCAGGGTCACTTCCGACGGCAGGCCCCATTCGGCCGGATACAGCGGACTGACGAACACCAGGCCGTCCGGCGGCGCGGTCGGCCCGGCGACGGTGCGGTCGCGACCGGCCAGCAGTTCACCGATCCAGCCCTCCGGCCGTTCGCCGCGCCCCACCACCAGCAGCGAACCGACGATGTTGCGCACCATGTGATGCAGGAACGCATTGGCCTGCACCTCGACGACCACGCGCTCGCCCTGGCGCACGACGGAGATCGCGTGCAGGTTGCGCATCGCGTGCGGCGACTGGCAGTGCACGGTGCGGAAGGCGCTGAAATCGTTCTCGCCGACCAGCACCTGGGCGGCACGGTGCATGGCGTCGGCGTCCAGCGGCATCCTTTCCCAGCTCAGGTACTGGCGCTCCAGCGCCGGGCGCGCCAGCCGGTTCACCAGCGTGTAGCGATAGCGCCGTGCGCGCGCGGAGAACCGCGCATGGAAATCATCGGCCACGGACTGGCACCAGCGTACGCAGACCGCCGGCGGCAGGCGCGCCGTGGCGCCCAGCAACCAGCCGCGCGGCGTGCGCGCGGCATCGCTGTCGAAGTGGACGACCTGGCATTGGGCATGCACCCCGGCATCGGTGCGGCCGGCGCAGATCGTGTCCACCCGGGCGTCGGCCACCGACGACAGCGCGCCTTCCAGCGCCGCCTGCACCGTGCTGGTGTCGTCGGGCGTGCCGGACTTGCTCAGCCGTTGCCATCCCAGGAAACCGCCGCCGTCGTACTCGACGCCCAGCGCGTAGCGCGTCACGACATCACTCCGCGCCCGTCATCCGATCTCGCGCAGCAGTTGCAGCGCCTCGTCGCGCGCCGTCGCGTCGTGGCCGGCAGCGACCTCGTTCAACAGATCGCGCGCGGTCGCCACATCGCCCAGGTCCAGATAGGCCACCGCCAGTTCCAGTCGATCACGACCGGCAGGCGCCTGCGGCGATGTCACCGGAGCAGCAGGCGCCATGCCGCCGCCGGCATGCCAGGTGGGGCCCGTCGCGGGTGCAGGCTTCGGCGATGATGTGGGCGCTGCGGCGACCGGCACGCTGACCGCCGGCTCGAGCACCGGACTGGGCTCGGGCTCCGCTTCCGGCGTGGCCGCCTGCGGCATCGCGGCGGCCAGTTCCGCGGCACGGCTGTCCGCCGGCGCATTGCCGAACACGGGGTTGCGCGGCACCGGTGCTGGCGCAATGCGCTGGCGGCGTTGCGCGAAACCCCACGCCAGGGCCCCGACGAACAGCAGGCCGAAACCCGCCCACGCCCAGACCGGGACGCCGCCCTCGCTGCCATTACCCTGCGCCAGGCGCTGCTGCGCGGCGGCGAGGTCGCTGTCCTTCATGGCCAGCAGCTTCTCCTGCTGGGCCTTGAGCTTTTCCAGTTCCGCCACCTGCGAGCGCAGTTCCTGCACCTCGGCTTCCCGCGCGGCCAAGTCTTCCTTCGATTGCTGCAGCTGTTCGTTCGCCAACATCTCGCCCTCACCGCCGGCACTCACGCCGGACTGCGTTCCAGAACCCGACGTGCCAGCGGCCGCGGGAGCGATTTCCAGGCGCGCGTCAGCCACAGGCGCGGTGCGCGGTGCCTGCGGCGCGGTCGTCGCCGCAGGCGCGGGCTCGACCACCGCGGCCGGCTGCGGGATCGGTGCGCGCGCGCGTCGCCACTCGGCGATCTGGCTGCGTACCAGGGCGGCGGCCTCGTCCTCAAGGATGGTCTGCGCCTCGGCCGACTCCGGCACGCGCAGCACCGCGCCCTGCTTGAGCAGGTTGATGTTGCCGTTGATGAAGGCCTCGGGGTTGGCGCGCAGCAGCGCGACCATGGCCTGGTCCAGGGTGTAGCCCTGCGCGCGCGCCAGCGGCGCGGCGACCTGCGACAGCGACTGGCCGCGGCGCACGGGCGCCAGCGCATCGCCGGGTGCGACCTGCGGGGCCGGCGCAGCGGCAACAGGTGCGGGCGCGCGAGGCGGCGCGGGCGGCGGCGCCCGTTCGGCCGGGAGGGATTCCGGCGGAGGAGCCACGACAGGCTGGGCAGGCCGGGCAATGGTATCCGTCGGCGCGGCGACCGGCGCATCGATCACCGGCTGACCGGCCGCCGCCAGCGTGCCCGGCGCACTGACCAGCGCGGAATATTCGCGTACCAGCCGGCCCTGACCCCAGTCGACTTCAATCAGGAAATTGACCGCCGGCACGTCCACCGGCGTGCGGCTGGTGACGCGTACGACCGGACGGCCGGCTTCATCCAGCGCGACGCTGAAGTCCAGTTCATTGACCAGCCCCTGCGGGCGCGGCAGGCCGACGCGCTCGAACGTCGTAGGCGACGCCAGACGCGCACGCAGCTGCTCCAGCTCGCCCTGCTCGCTGGAAATGATCGGAATCTCGGCCAGCAGCGGCTGGCCGGGTTGCGATTTGACCTTGATCTCCCCCAGGCCGAGCGCGAGGGCGGCATTGCTCAGCAATGCCAGCCCCAGCCCGATCATGCCGGCCAGGCGGAGTCTTGCCGTCCGAGGTCTGTGCTTCGGTTTCACGGCCCTTCCCCATGTTTCCCGGGCACGACTATAGCCGCTCAGCCGCCGTTCGCCACCAGTTCAGCCAATTGCACGGCGTTCAGGGCCGCGCCCTTGCGGATGTTGTCGGCCACCACCCACAGGTTGAGGCCGCGCGGATGCGAGAAGTCTTCGCGGATGCGGCCGACGAACACCGGGTCGCGGCCGGACGCGTGGGTGACCGGCGTCGGATAGCCACCTGCCTTGTGCTCGTCCACGACTTCCACGCCGGGGGCGGCGCGCAACAGCTCGCGGGCCTGTTCCGGCGAAATCTTCTTCTTCGTCTCGATGTTCACGGCTTCGGAGTGGCCGTAGAACACCGGCACGCGCACGGCGGTGGGATTCACCTGGATGCTGTCGTCCTCGAGGATCTTGCGCGTCTCCCAGACCAGCTTCATCTCTTCCTTGGTATAGCCGTTGGGCAGAAACTCGTCGATGTGCGGGATGAGGTTGAACGCGATCTGCGCCTGGAACTTCTTCGGCTCGATGTCCTGGAAGGCCAGCAGCTGCGCGGTCTGGCGGCCGAGTTCCTCCAGGCCGGAGCGACCGGCGCCGGACACCGACTGGTAGGTGGCCACGTTGATGCGTTCGATGCCGTATTCGCGATGGATCGGCGCCAGCACCGGCATCAGCTGCATGGTCGAGCAGTTGGGGTTGGCGATGATGCCGCGCGGACGGTTCTTGGCCGCATGCGGGTTGACCTCCGACACCACCAGCGGCACGTCGGCGTCGTAGCGGAAGGTCGAGGAGTTGTCGATCACCACGGCGCCCGCGGCGGCGAACTTCGGTGCGTATTCCTTCGACACGCTGCCGCCGGCCGAGAACAGGGCGATGTCCACGCCGGTGGGGTCGAAGGTTTCCAGGTCGAGCACGTCGACCTTCTGGCCCTTGAAATCGACCTGGGTGCCGGCGGAACGCGCGGAGGCCAGCAGGACGAGCTTGCCGACCGGAAAGTCGCGTTCGGCCAGGATGGACAGCATGGTTTCGCCGACGGCGCCGGTGGCGCCCACGATGGCGACGGTGAAGCTACGGTTCTGGTTGCTCATGGAAGATGGTTTTCGCGAAGAGGGAGTGAAGACAGCGGACAGGAAGGCTGTGTTCGGGGAACCTGCGGGCGTGCCTCAGGCTCCCTGTCGTTTGGCGATGATGGTGTTGTTGGTCGAGGCCGTAGCCAGCGCATCCGGATTGACCGGCGACGGAGGATGGCCCGCGTCCGGCCCTTCGCCCAGCGCGGCGATCAGGTTGTCCACCGCCAGCGAGACCATGGCGCGACGCGTGGCGAGGCTGGCACTGGCGATGTGCGGGGTCAGCACCACGTTGCGCAGGGCCAGCAGTTCAGGACGCACAGCGGGCTCGCCCTCGTACACGTCCAGGCCGGCGGCAGCCAGGCGGCCGTTCGACAGTGCATCGGCGAGCGCGACTTCATCGACGATGCCGCCCCGCGCGATGTTCACCAGCGTCGCAGTGGGCTTCATCTTCGCCAGCGCCGCGGCATCGACCAGGTGGTGGACCTGTGCCGAGTAAGGCAGCACCAGGATCACGTGGTCGGCCTGGACCAGCAGATCGTCGAAGCCGGCATAAGTCGCGCCGCACTCACGCTCGACGAGCTCCGGCAGGCGGCTGCGGTTGTGGTACAGCACGCGCATATCGAAGCCGCGGGCACGGCGGGCGATCCCCTGCCCGATCCGGCCCATGCCGACGATGCCCAGCGTGCTGCCGTGCAGGTCCGCGCCCAGCAGCGTGCCGAACGACCACTGCTGCCACTGGCCTTCGCGCAGCCAGCGTTCGGCCTCGGTGATGCGGCGCGCGGTCGCCATCAGCAGTGCGAAACCGAAGTCGGCGGTGGTCTCGGTCAGCACGTCCGGCGTGTTGGTCGCGACGATACCGGCCTGCGTCAGCGCCGCGATATCCAGGTTGTTGTAGCCCACGCCCACGTTGGCGATGGCGCGCAGCCGCTCCGCACCGGCGATTTCCCGCGGGCCGATGCGTTCGTTCAAGGTCACCAGCGCGCCGACGCTGTCGCGCAATGCGTCGGCGATGGCCTCGGGACTGTGTTCGGTAACGCCGGCTGTCGCCTGCACATCGAAATGCGCCGCCAGCCGCCCGACGATGTCGTCGAACAGCGGCTGCGACACCCAGACGCGCGGCCGCAGCTCAGCCATCGACGCTGCCGGGCACGTAGGGCGGCACGTCGCCGACATCGCCGCACTGCGCGCGATGGCGCAACGCCTGGTCCATCAGCACCAGCGCCATCATCGCCTCGGCGATGGGCGTGGCGCGGATGCCCACGCAGGGGTCGTGCCGGCCGGTGGTGATGACGTCCACGGTATGGCCGTCCACGTCCACCGTCGCGCCCGGCAGGCGCAGGCTGGAGGTCGGCTTGAGGACGATGGAGGCGGTGACCTGCTGGCCGGTGGAAATGCCGCCGAGAATGCCGCCGGCATGGTTGGACAGGAACCCGGCCGGCGTCATCAGGTCCCGATGCTCGGTGCCCTTCTGGGTGACCGCGGCGAAACCGTCGCCGATCTCCACTCCCTTCACCGCGTTGATGCTCATCAGCGCGGCGGCGAGGTCGCCGTCCAGCTTGCCGTAGATCGGCTCGCCCCAGCCCGCCGGCACGCCGTCGGCGACGACATTGACGCGCGCGCCGATGGAATCGCCCGACTTGCGCAGCGCATCCATGTAGGTTTCCAGTGCCGGCACCTGCGCCGCATCCGGCCAGAAGAACGGGTTGTCCTCCACCGCGTTCCAGTCGAAGCCGTCGGGCGTGATCGGCCCGAGCTGCGACAGGTAACCGCGAACCGTCACGCCGAACCGCTGCCGCAGCCACTTCTTGGCGATCACGCCCGCCGCGACGCGCATCGTGGTCTCGCGCGCGGACGAGCGGCCGCCGCCGCGCGGGTCGCGGATGCCGTACTTCTGCCAGTAGGTGTAATCGGCGTGGCCGGGGCGGAACTGCCGCGCGATGTCGGCGTAGTCCTTGCTGCGCTGGTCAGTATTGCGGATCAGCAGCGCGATCGGCGTGCCGGTGGTACGGCCCTCGTACACGCCGCTGAGGATCTCGACCTCGTCAGCCTCACGGCGCGCGGACGTGTGCCGCGACTTGCCGGTGGCCCGGCGCTCCAGGTCGTGGCGGAATTCCTCCGGCGCGATCTCCAGCCCGGGCGGGCAGCCGTCGACCACGCAGCCGATGGCCGGCCCGTGCGATTCGCCGAACGTGGTGACCGTGAGGAGTTTTCCGAAACTGTTGCTGCTCAAGCGCCGCTCCGCGGATGGGAACTACCGGTGCCGGGCCATCAAGCATCGCATACCGGCCACCCTATTGTGCAGTGCGCCAACGCAAGCCGCGACGGTTGCAGGCGCAACCGCTGCGGGCGCGGCAGGGCGGTTCCGGCGCTCTATCTGCGAGCGGCGGCCAACGCGGCGATGCGTGCGTTGTGGCGGATCAGCTCGGCGCATTCGACCGCGAAGATGCCCATCTGGCCGACCTTGAACTCGATCCAGGCGAAGTCGACGTCGGGCAGCAGTTTCACCAGCGCATGCTCGGACTCGCCCACTTCGCAGATCAGCAGGCCGTCCTGGCTGAGGTGCAGCGGCGCATCGCGCAGGATCTTCAGCACCAGGTCCAGGCCATCGTCGCCGGCGCGCAGGCCCAGCTCCGGCTCGAAGGAGTATTCCTTCGGCAGTGCGTCGGTCTCGTCGTTGGTGACGTAGGGCGGGTTGGTGACGATCAGGTCGTAGTGGCGCCCGGTCAGGCCGGCGAACAGGTCGGATTTGACCAGTTGCACGTTGTCCGCATGCAGGCGGGCCTTGTTCTCGGCCGCGAGCGCCAGCGCATCGTCGCTGATGTCGACGCCGTCGACCTGCCAGTCCGGGTGGTAATGGCCCATGGCGATGGCGATGCAACCCGAGCCGGTGCACAGGTCGAGCGCACGGTTCACCTCGCGCCCCCCCAGCCAGGGCTCGAAACCGGCTTCGATCAGTTCGGCGATGGGCGAACGCGGCACCAGCGCACGTGCGTCGCTCTTGAAGCTCAGGCCGGCGAACCAGGCTTCACCGGTCAGATAGGCCACCGGAATGCGCTCGTTCACGCGACGCTCGAACAGTGCCAGCACCTGCGCCTTTTCCGGTGAGGTGACGCGCGCCTGGCCGTAGGCGGGGCCCAGGTCCGGCGGCAGGTGCAGCGTATGCAGCACCAGGTGCGAGGCCTCGTCCAGGGCGTTGTCGTAGCTGTGGCCGAAGGTCAGCCCGGCCGCGTTGAAGCGGCTGGCGCCATAGCGGATCAGGTCGATGATGGTGTGCAGTTCGGCGGCGACGTCGGCGGTCATGGCAAGGCTGGGGAAGACGCCGGAACGGCGAGGGCCGCCGATTATAGAGGCTGCCCCGGTATCATGGCCTCCTCCTGCCGTCCATGCCGGCCACGGTCCAACGGCCACGCCCCTTCATCGCGGGACTTCCACGCACATGTTCAACAAGAAGATCGGCCTCATCCTCGTCCTGGCGCTGGCCGCCGGCCTGGGCCTGCTGGCCGCACAGAAATTCTTCGGCCCGGTCACGCCCGCGACCCGGTGGCCCGCCACCCAGACGGTCACCCTGTTCCCGCAGGCGCGCCCGCTGCCGCCGTTCTCGCTGCGCCAGTCCGACGGGACCCAACTGGCCGATGGCGAACTGAAAGGCCACTGGACGCTGGTGTTCATCGGCTTCACCTTCTGCCCGGACATCTGTCCCACCACCCTGGCCGAACTGGCCCAGGCGCAGGCGCAGTGGAAGGACCTGCCCGATTCCACGCGCCCGCGCGTGCTGTTCGTGTCAGTGGATCCGGAGCGCGACACGCCCACCCGCATCGGCGAGTACGCGCACGCCTTCCATCCCGACACACTGGCGGCCACGGCCGATGTCCCGACGCTGGAGAACTTCGCCAAGTCGCTGGGCTTCGTGTTCATGAAGGTGCCCGGCCAGGGCTACGACCAGAATCCGAACGACTACAGCATGGATCACTCCTCGGCAATTGCCGTTCTGGACCCCCAAGGCCAGCTCGCCGGCCTGATCCGGCCGCCTTTCCAGCCCAAGGCGATCGCCGCCGACATGCGCGCGCTGACCGGGGCCTCGTCCAAATGAGCCTGCTGACGTCGCTGACGTATGTCCTGCCCCACCGGTTCCTGTCCTCGCTGGCGCGCCGGCTGGCGTATTCCACGTCCCCGGGCACCAAGCGATGGCTGATCGACACGGTGACACGGAAGTTTGATGTCGACCTGTCCGAAGCCGCCGAATCCGATCCTCGCGACTATCCCAGCTTCAATGCCTTCTTCACCCGCGCACTGAAGCCCGGGGCCCGCGTGGCCGATCCCGATCCACGCGCCCTGCTGATGCCCGCCGACGGGCACATCAGCCAGTGCGGCGCCATCGAGGACGGCCGCATCTTCCAGGCCAAGGGACAATCGTTCACGGCCGCCGAACTGCTGGGCGACGCCGCAGCCGCGGAGCCGTTCCGCAACGGCCTGTTCGCTACCGTCTACCTGTCGCCGCGCGACTACCACCGCGTGCACATGCCGTGGACCGGCACGTTGCGCGAAACCGTGCATGTGCCCGGCCGCCTGTTCAGCGTGGGCACCGATGCGGTGGCGAACGTGCCGCGCCTGTTCGCCCGCAACGAGCGGCTGGTCTGCCACTTCGACACCGACTTCGGCCCGATGGTGTCGGTGATGGTCGGCGCACTGCTGGTCTCCGGCGTGGAAACCGTGTGGAGCGGCGAAGAGATTCCCGCCTACGGCACCGCGATCACGCGCAAGGATTACCGTGACAAGGGCATCACGCTGGAGCGGTTCGCGGAGATGGCGCGCTTCAACTACGGCTCGACGGTGATCGTGCTGCTGCCGCCGGGCGTGGCGACGCTGTCGCCGGAGCTGAGGGCGGAGTCGCCGGTGCGACTGGGTCAGCGACTCGCGATGCGCATCGAGTGAGCCCTTCATCACCGCCGGAGTGCGCGCGCGCGTTAACGGTCAGCAGGACTGAGGTATCCCTGCTCTTCCAGCAACCCGATCATCTGGTCCCGGTCGTACCCTTCCAGCTTGGCGTTGGCCGTCACTATGACGGGAACCCGCTTCGCGCCGAGCCGATGCAACTCCTGGCGATGCGCCGTTGACGTATCCGCCGGCCGCTCCACGTAATTCAGGCCCAGCTCGCGAAGTAACTTCCGCGTCTTCTCGCAGCCGCCGCACGCCTCGAGCGAATAGAACGCAATCTGTCCTGCATGCGGGAGGTAGAGCGCATAGTCGCCATGGGTGACGACGAGATCGCTCGATTTTGCGAGTTTGTGTGCGCTGTAGACGCGCCCGGCCCCCAACCCCGCGAGAAGCGCCGCCACCACCACGATGACGGGAGTCATTCCTTTCAGTTTCACAGGCACCTCCCGAAGCCGCGGGGACGGCCCCGCGGCGTGTCGCTCCGGATCAGGGAACTTCGCAGTTGCCGCAGGTGATGAAGCGGCATGTATTCAGGCTGGTTCGGCATTGCGCGGGCGTGTATTGCCCACCCTGCATGCAGATCCTGTAGGACTGATCACATGCCAGCCAGCATTCGGTACACGGATCGTCGGCCTTCGAAGTGAATGAGAATCCAAGCACCAAAGCAGCCGCACACGCAGACGAGAGCAAGAACGTCTTGATAGACATGACTATCTCCTTGTGATGGAAGCGCTGACGAATCAGCAGTGTCTGTGTACTCCCATCGCGCGCCCACGAATGCGCCGGGCGCACATTTCCTGGGCGCCGCGTCACGCGCACCCTTCATCGCGATCAGTTCATTCGTTTATGTACAAGCGTTTACGTACGATGAGCGCGCACCCAGATGATAGAAGATGTCCGAAAACGGAGCATGCGCGGCCAGGGACATGATGCATCGCCGACACCTAGGCATTGCCACTGCCACCATAGTGTCTGGAAGTCACCCCTACTTCCTGCAGCTTTCCAGCTTCAGTTCCTGCCCCGGCCGCACCGCGTACGCCGGCGCCCTCAGGTTGTTCGCGCGCGCCAGCTTCTTCAGGTCGCACTGGAACCGTTGTGAGATGCGCCCCAGCGTGTCGCCCTTCGTCACCCGGTATTCGCGCACCTGTTTCGCCTTCGGCTCGGCCGGCTTAGGCTCGCCGGTGGCCACCGTGGTCGGAACGCCGGCCACCGGCGTGACGTCGCCGACGGCCACGTTGCCGGCCCGCGCGCCCCGCCGGATCGCGGCGGCCGGATCGGCGCTCACCAGCGTCCGGGCGAGCTCCGCGCGCGGTCCGTTCACGCAATGCCGGCTGTAGAGGCCGACGATGCGCGCATTGGCCTTCAGCGTGGTGCCGGCCGGGATCCACGCTTCCGGCTGGTAACGCGGATTGAGGTTTCGCAGCGTGCGCATGTAGCCCTCGCGCGTGCCGCCGTTGCCCAGGCAGATGGTCAGTTCGTAGATGGATGCGTCGCGCGCCAGTTTAAGCGGTGCCGGCTGCGCAGTGACCTTCGGGAACTCCAGCCCGTACTGGCGCGGGTGCAGGAACAGCCACGCGGCCGCGATCACCATCGGCACGTAGTCGCGCGTTTCGCCGGGGAACTGGCTGTAGACCACGTCGTCCCAGAAGCCCAGGCCGCTGTTCTCGCGATACACGCGCGCGGCGCGGCCCTCGCCACCGTTGTAGGCGGCCAGTGCCAGTTCGATGTTGTTGTTGAGGCTGCGCATGCGTTCGTTCATGTAGGCAGCGCTGGCCTGGCCCGAAGCGTACGGGTCGTACCGGGTGTCGAAGCCGCTGGCGTCGCGGCCCAGCCCAAAGCGCGCACCGGTATGGAACATGAACTGCATGGGCCCCGCCGCGCCGGCGCGCGAGGTGGAATGCACGCGACCGTTGGACTCCTTGGCCATGATGCCGAACAGCAGCGCCTCCGGCAGCCCGCTGCGCTCCCACGCCGGGTACAGTTCGGCGCGCATGTTCTGGTAGTTCTCGTAGCTGTCGATCAACGCCGGCCGCATGTCGGTCAGCCAGCGACGGATGCCGGCCTGCACGGCCGGGTTGTACTCGACCATGCGATCGAATGCGTGCCGCTGGTCGTTGAGCAGCGCCGCGGTGCGCGCGGTCTCCGGCACCCCCGTGCCCGCCGCCACCGCATGGTCGGTACCGTCATCCAGCGCATCGATGGCATCGCCCTCGCCTTCGCCATCCTCCCCCTGCGCATCGGCATTGCCCTTCAGCAGGCGCTTGTAGGTGGCCAGCAGCGTCGGCACCTGGCAGCCACGCTGCTGCACGCACGCCGCCAGCACGTCTTCCATGTCCTCCAGCGCGGCATCGCTCTCCGTCGCACCGCGCGGATCGCTGTTGGCTACCAGCACCAGGCCGTCGCGATAGCGCTTCTCCGCCGCGGCCATGCGCTGCTCCAGCGCCTCCGCAGCGGCGCGATCGCGCGCCGAGACGCGCTGTGCCAGCGAAACGGGCGACACCAACAGCAGGGAGAGGGCGGCCGCGACGGGCCAGTGACGCAGACAGGCAGGAACCGCAAACGACATCAGGCATGCATCCAGAGTGTGAGTCGGGAGGGTAGCCCCCGCCGCGTACCGTGGGCAAGGCAGGACGTCGCATTCCTTTAGCCCGCAGGCGGTTTCCAGCGGCTAGAATTCCCGCCATCACCACGCGAGGTTGCACATGGATCCGATCCTGCTGGGCAAGGGCATCACGGACGACATTCCGGTCACGCTGCAGCCGAAGTTCGGCAACCGCCACGGCCTGGTGGCCGGCGCCACCGGCACCGGCAAGACGGTGACGCTGATGACGCTGGCCGAGGGCTTCTCGCGCATGGGCGTGCCCGTGTTCATGGCCGACGTGAAGGGCGACGTGGCCGGCTTGGCGGTGGCCGGCGATGGCAGCGAACGGGTCATGCAGCGCGCGAAGGACATCGGCATCGCCGACTACGCGCCGGGGGCGAATCCGGTGATCTTCTGGGACCTGTACGGCAGGCTGGGCCATCCGGTCCGCACGACCGTCAGCGAGATGGGCCCCACCCTGCTCTCGCGCATCCTCGAACTCAACGACACCCAGAGCGGCGTGCTCGACATCGTGTTCAAGCTGGCCGACGACCGGGGCCTGCTGCTGCTCGACCTAGAAGACCTGCGCGCCCTGCTGGGCCTGGTCGCTGCCGAGCGCAAGGACATCTCCACCAGCTATGGCCTGGTGAGTACGCAGTCGGTGGGCGCCATCCAGCGTGCGCTGCTGCGGTTGGAACAGGAAGGCGGTGAGATGTTCTTCGGCGAGCCGGCGCTGGAACTGGCCGACCTGATGCGCACGAACACCGACGGCCGCGGCGTGATCGGCATCCTGGCCGCCGACCAGTTGATCCTGAAGCCGCGCCTGTACTCCAGCTTCCTGTTGTGGCTGTTGTCCGAGCTGTTCGAAACGCTGCCGGAAGTCGGCGATCTGGACAAGCCCAAGCTGGTGTTTGTCTTCGACGAAGCGCACCTGCTGTTCGACGATGCCCCGCCGGCCCTGCAACAGCGCATCGAGCAGGTCGTGCGCCTGATCCGCTCCAAGGGCGTGGGCGTCTACTTCTGCTCGCAGTTCCCCGACGACGTGCCGGACAACATCCTCGGTCAGTTGGGCAACCGCGTGCAGCACGCCCTGCGCGCCTTCACCCCGCGCGACCAGAAGGCAGTCAAGACCGCGGCGGAAACGTTCGTGCCGAACCCGAAGCTGGACGTGGCCCAGGCCATCTCCAAGCTCGGCACCGGCGAGGCGCTGGTGTCCACACTGCAGGACAAGGGCATTCCTTCGCCGGTTCAACAGACCTTGGTCTCCCCCCCGCGCTGCCGCATGGGCGCGATCAACGACACCGAACGCCAGCAGGTGCGCAACAGCAGTCCGGTCGGGGGCAAGTACGACACCCGCGTGGACCGGGAATCCGCCGCGGAAATGCTCGCCAAGCGCGCGGAAACCGCGGCCCAGGCCGCCAACGCACCCGCGGCCAAGACCGAGCAGGACGACCCCGATGCCGGCGGCTTCGGCCAGACGGTCAAGGACGCGGTGTTCGGCACCAAGCGCCGCCAGGGCATGATCGAGACGATGGCCAAGCAGACCACGCGCACCATCGGCACCAAGCTGGGCAACCAGATCGTGCGCGGCATCCTCGGCAGCATCTTCGGCGGGCGCCGCTGATCGCGCATGACGTGGCGCTTCGCACCCCTGGCTTGCCTGTTGCCGCTGGCGGCGTCGGCCGCCAATCCGGCGCCCTCGACCTTCGCAGGCACGTTCTTCGGCAGTCTGCCGGCGGCGTCCTGCACATCGCAGGACGTGCTGCTTGACCTGGGTGCCGACGGCCGCTACGCGCTGGAAGCGCACTGCCAGGATGACCTGCAGGCGCTACCCAGGCGCGCCGGCCGCTGGTCGGTGACGTGGAACGGTACCTGCGTGCAACTCACGCCGGACGACGACAGGCTTCCGCAGGCGTTCGCCATCCACGACGACGATCTGCTGGTGCTGACCTCAGGCAGCTGCATCGAGCCGGTCGAGGATCCGCGCGGACGCACCCTGCGACGCGCGGAAAGCGCCGGGGAGCGCTGAGGTGTCGCGCTGGCGGCCGCCGGGCGAGAAAAGCACCGCCCTGATCACCCGCGAGGGCCACGACCGCCTCAAGGCGGAACTGGACGATCTCTGGCGCGTCAGGCGCCCGGAGGTAGTGAAAGCGCTGGCCGCCGCCGCCGCGGAGGGAGACCGCTCCGAGAACGCGGAATACACCTATCGCAAGAAACAACTGGGCGAGATCGACCGTCGCGTGCGCTATCTGAGCAAGCGCCTGGAAGTGCTGCGCGTGGTCGACACCGCACCCAGCGATCCCGACGCCGTGTTCTTCGGCGCCACCGTCGAGCTGGAGAACCTCGCCAGCGGCGAGGCGTCGCGCTACCGGATCGTGGGCCCCGACGAAACCGACGCGGCCCGCGGCTGGATCAGCATCGACTCGCCGATGGCGCGCGCGCTGCTCAAGAAACGCATCGACGACGAGTTTTCCGTGGAGCTGCCTGGCGGCATCACCCGTTTCGTCCTGGTGGACGTCAGCTACGCCAACTGATCTCTACAGGGGCGGCGGGTAAACGCGCCCTTCCCGCAGCGGCCGGAAGTAGCCCTCCTGCGCATAGAACGCCTCGCCCTGCCCCGCGTGCCAGCCGGGAATGCCAGCCAACGGCAGCGGGCGCAGTTCCGACGGCGCGGCGAGGATCCCACCGGCCGCGATCGATGCGGCCACGCGCGCGACAGCACCGGCCGGATCGCCCCGCACCACCAGACACTTGCCGACCAGCCGGCGCCCCGGCACCAGCGACTGTTCCATCAGTGCATGCCCCACGACCGCCACGACGGCGACGCCGCCATCGTGCCAGCGTTCTGCGTTCGCATGGAACAGCGCCGTCCAGTCGTGCCGGTCCCAGAGATCCAGCAGCGACGGGTCGGATACCTGCACGATGACGCCGGATTCATCGAACTGGGTCAGGGCCTGCTGGGCCGGACTGCGCTCGCTCGTTCCCATCCGTGCGATGTGTCGGCATTGCTGCTGGTTGAGGGCGTGCTTGAGGGCCGGATGACGCATCCAGACCATCGCGTTGAACAGGTCGTGCCAGTTTTCCGGCCGCGTGGCGATGCGCCCGCGTGCGATACGCTCTTCGTAATGCAGTCCGTCGGTGAGCAGGGCCGCATCCTGCCTTGCGAAGCGAGGCCCGGATGCCGGCATGCGCGCGTTGAGGGCTTCGATCTCCGGCCACCGCGCGGCTGCCGCCAGATCGAGGAGGTCGCCGTACTCCCCGAACAAGGGATGCCGGAAAGGCGCGGCATCCACATCCTCACGCAGGGGGGCGACAAAGCGACGCCGGCCACCGCCGGCGTGGGCGTCCGTCGCCGGCGCGGTCACAGCACCTTGACGTCGAGCGGCCTGCCTGTCGCGGCGACGATGGCGTCGCCGAACAGGTCGTGCTCGTCGCTCTCGGTGATCTCCACGTCGACGAACTGGCCGACGCGAAGGCCCGCTTCCCCGCCGTTCTGGATGTGCACCAGGCCGTCGATTTCCGGCGCATCCGCCTTGGAACGCGCCACGGCGATGTCGTCTTCGATCAGATCCACGAGGCACTGCTGCACGGTGCCGATCTTGGCTTCGAGGCGTGCGGCGGAAATCTCCGCCTGCCTCTCCATGAAGCGCGCCAGGCGCTCCTGCTTGACCTCTTCCGGCACCGGGTCCGGCAGCAGGTTCGCGGCCGCGCCGTCGACCGCCGAATAGGCGAACGCGCCCACGCGGTCCAGCTGCGCTTCGTCGAGGAACTGCAGCAGTTCCTCGAACTCCTGGTCCGTCTCGCCGGGGAAGCCGACGATGAAGGTAGAACGCAGGGTGATGTCCGGGCAGATCGAGCGCCAGCGCTTCACCCGCTCCAGCGTCTTGTCGACGGCGCCAGGGCGCTTCATCAACTTGAGAATGCGCGGACTGGCGTGCTGGAAAGGAATATCCAGGTAAGGCAGCACCTTGCCTTCGGCCATCAGCGGGACCACGTCGTCGACGTGCGGATACGGATAGACGTAGTGCATGCGCACCCAGGCATCGAGTTCGCCCAGGCCTTCGCACAAGGCTTTCATGCGCGTCTGGTACGCCTTGCCGCGCCATTCGCGTTCGGCGTACTTCACGTCCACGCCGTAGGCCGAGGTGTCCTGCGAGACCACCAGCAGCTCCTTCACGCCACCGCGCACCAGCCGCTCGGCCTCGCGCAGCACGTCGTCGACCGGCCGCGACACCAGGTCGCCACGCATCGACGGAATGATGCAGAAGCTGCAGCGATGATTGCAGCCTTCGGAAATCTTCAGGTATGCGTAATGACGCGGCGTCAGCTTGACGCCGTAGTCCGGGACCAGGTCGACGAAGGGGTCGTGCTTCGGCGGCAGCGCTTCGTGCAGCGCTTCCATCACGGTCTGGTAGTCCTGCGGGCCGCTGATCGCCAGCACGTCGGGGTACTGCTCGCGGATCTGCTCCGGGCGCTTGCCCAGGCAGCCGGTGACGATGACCTTGCCGTTCTGGTTCATCGCCTCGCCGATGGCGTCCAGCGACTCGGCCACTGCGGAGTCGATGAAGCCGCAGGTGTTCACCACCACCACGTCCGCCGCGTCGTAGGTCGGCACGATGTCGTATCCCTCCACGCGGAGCTGGGTGAGGATGCGCTCGGAATCGACCAGGGCCTTCGGACAGCCGAGGCTGACGAAGCCCACCTTGGGGTTCTGCAGGGACATGGGAAGTACGGCGGCGGCGTGTACGGGGCCGCGGATTATAGCCCCGTGCGTCGGCCGCCCCGCCGGGCCGTTCAGGCGGAGCGGTCCGAACGCCGCGCGGCTGCCGGCCCGCCTACACTAGCCATCCCCACGACAGGAGCGCCTCCATGGGCCACTGGCTGCCTTTCGACTCCCCTCACGGCCGCATCCATGCCTGGCGGGCCGATCCCGGCGGAACGCCGCGTGGCGCGCTGGTTGTGGTGCAGGAGATCTTCGGTGTCAATCCGCATATCCGCACCGTGGCGGAAGGCTTCGCGCGCGAGGGCTACGTGGTGCTGGCGCCGGCCTACTTCGACCCGGTGGAAACCGGCGTGGAACTGGACTACGACGCCCACGGCATCGCACGCGGGAAGGCGCTGATCACCGCCCTGGGCCTGGAGCGCGCCGTGGACATCACCCGCGCCGCGGCCGACGCGCTGGCGGGCCACGGCAAGATCGGCACGGTGGGCTATTGCTGGGGCGGCACGGTCGCCCTGCTGGCCGCGCTGCGGCTGGGCCTGCCTTCCGTGAGCTATTACGGCGCGCGCAATCTGCCTTTCCTCGATGAAACGCCGCGGGCACCGGTGATGTTCCATTTCGGCGATCGCGATGCCTCCATCCCGCCGGCGATGGTGCAGGCCCACCGGGAAGCGCTGCCGCAGATGGAGATCTTCACCTACCCGGCAGGCCATGGCTTCAACTGCGACCTGCGGGCCGACTACGATCCCGCCAGCGCACGCCTTGCCCGCGAACGCACGCTGGACTTCTTCGCACGGAACCTCGCATGACCGACTTCGCCCTGGATCCGCGCCTGGCCGCCGACACCGCCTTCATCGCCGACGGCCCGCTGTCGCAGGTGCGCCTGATGGACGACACGCGCTTTCCCTGGCTGGTGCTGGTTCCGCGCGTGAACGGCGTCAGCGAATGGCTGGAACTGGATGGCGGCCAGCAGCATCTGCTGCTCGCGGAGATGAACCAGGCCGGGCAGCTGATCCGTGCGCAACCGGGCGTGGAGAAGCTCAACATCGGCGCCCTGGGCAACATCGTGCGCCAGTTGCATGTCCACCTTATCGGTCGGCATGAGGGCGACCCGGCATGGCCAGGCCCCGTGTGGGGCCACGGGGCCGCCGTGAGGCACGCGCCGGCCGCGCTGGCCGCACAGATCGACGCCTGGCGCAGGCGCTTGCGCTGAGCCCGTTCCGGGTCAGGTGCGCGGCAGGGTGACGCCCGTCTGGCCCTGGTACTTGCCGCCGCGGTCCTTGTAGCTGGTTTCGCACACGTCGTCGGCATCGGACTGGAAGAACAGCATCTGCGCCACGCCTTCATTGGCGTAGATGCGCGCCGGCAGCGGCGTGGTGTTGCTGAATTCCAGCGTCACGTGGCCTTCCCACTCCGGCTCCAGCGGGGTGACGTTGACGATGATGCCGCAGCGCGCATAGGTGCTCTTGCCCAGGCACACCACCAGCGTATCGCGCGGGATACGGAAGAACTCCACCGTGCGCGCCAGCGCGAAGCTGTTGGGCGGGATGATGCATTCGTCCGCCTCGATGTCCACGAAACTCTTCGGGTCGAAGTGCTTCGGGTCCACGATGGTGGAATTGATGTTGGTGAAGACCTTGAACTCGCGCGAGCAGCGCACGTCGTAACCGTAGCTGGACGTACCGTAGCTGACGATGCGCTGGCCATTGACCTGCTTCACCTGGCCGGGCTCGAACGGCTCGATCATGCCCTGCTGTTCGGCCATGCGGCGGATCCAACGGTCGCTCTTGATGCTCATGCAAATCCTGGTCTGGTGGGCCGAAGGCCGCGCGGTCGGCGCGCGGCGGACGGGGAATTGTAGGGCGGGCCCCGGCCCGCCGTCTTCGGCTCGGCGACTAGACCAGCGACGAGGCGATGGGCACCGACGCCCGCGGCCGCTGTGCCAGCGTCGCCGCCATCACCCGCGCCGTCTGCCGGTAGGCCTGCGCCACCGCCGAATCGGGCGCAGCGACCACGACCGGCTTGCCGGCGTCGCCCTGCTCGCGGATGGCGATGTCCAGCGGCAGCGAGCCCAGCAGCGGCACGCCGTACTGCGCCGCCATCCGCTCCCCGCCGCCCTGGCCGAACAGGTGTTCGACATGGCCGCAGTTCGAACAGGTATGGACGGCCATGTTTTCGACGATGCCCAGCACCGGCACCTCCACCTTCTCGAACATCTTCAGCGCCTTCTTCGCATCCAGCGTGGCGATGTCCTGGGGCGTGGTGACGATGACGGCGCCCGCCACCGGGATCTTCTGCGCCAGGGTCAGCTGGATGTCGCCGGTGCCCGGCGGCAGGTCGATCAGCAGGTAGTCCAGGTCGCCCCACAACGTGTCGTTGAACAGCTGCATCAGCGCCGAGGTGGCCATCGGCCCGCGCCAGATCATCGGCGTGTCCTGGTCGACCAGCAGGCCGATGGACATGGCCTCCACCCCGAACGCCCGCATCGGCTC
>Ga0208958_1001554_pt1 | contig 22426 bp, 25 predicted proteins | sample RifOxyB1_FD_184032 | JGI IMG/M metagenome (GOLD analysis project Ga0208958, IMG submission 184032) | Soil microbial communities from Rifle, Colorado - Rifle Oxygen_injection B1 (SPAdes) | ecosystem: Environmental > Terrestrial > Deep subsurface > Rock core/Sediment | place: Rifle, Colorado... | reverse complement strand
ATTTATATCAAAGAGCAAGGCCATGACGCTTCCCTCTATAGGCAGGAAGCTGACCTCTGACCGACAGACTGGCCTTTCACTGGGTAGTCTACCCCAGCCAGACCCGTCGGTCCACGTCCCCCCCCGGCGGGGGGGATTTGCGTTTTTAGCCCCCTTAACGAACCCTACATGTAGTTTTTTCACCTACATGTAGGACATTCGAATATATCAACATCTGTATATTTCAAATCTCCTACATGTAGGTGACCAGCGCCTGGTCACCCTGTTCACCGCTGTTCACCCTACATGTAGGCAGCAGTCGCCTAGCATGTCAGGTGTGGCAGTTAGCCCCCTGGCCCTTGGCCCCTGGCCCCTGGCCCCTTGCCTAGATGTAGGTTGATCGGGGTGCGCATAAGCACCTACATCTAGTCATTAGAAAAAGGGCGCACCAATAGCGTGGTGTGCCCTTCAGGGAGTATTTAGATGGAGGCGAAGGAGGCGATAATTCGGACGCAAATACCCGTCCGAACCTCCCACAGTTCCATTTTTCTCACGAGCCCCTTTTCCATACAAAGCTCGAAGTACTTCAAGCTTTGTTCCCAGCTGAGGCCGGGCTCTTCGGTAAAGAGCCCAGACTTGCTTATCGTATAAACTGTATAATAATTTTTCATCTCTCTCTCTCCTTTTTTCCCCCCCAACCCATGGGTCATAAATAGCCCCAAACACGGGAGGTGTCAATGGCTTATTTTCCACCCATAGGCTGGGAGAGGTTATACTCTAAGTGTAGGTCAAAACACGATCTGACCTCCACTTAGAGTATAACTTTGACGGCTTGCCGGAAGCGAGTACTCGAGAAAAACCTCGCCAGGAGTATTTCATCCTGGCGAGGCAAGCGCGATCTAGTTAGCAGCCTTGGCCTGTGCCAAGGCTATTTTTTCCGCAAGGCGAGCGGCCTTGCCCTTGCCCTTGCCTTGGGCCCTTGCCCCAAGGGGCAAGGGCTGAGGCTCGGGAAGAGCCTCAGAGGGAGCAGGGCGATCAACCCCATGCTCCCTAAACCAGGAGTTGATCAACGTGATCAACTCCTGGTTTTCTGCGCTAGAGAGTTGTCTACCAACGGGCAGACAGCACTTGAAAAAGTGCCCCCCTTCTTCCGCCTCAGGCTGTGCCTTTAGAGGCACAACCGGGAAATTATCCCGGTTGGCCCCGTCGCAGGAGTTATTGATCTGGTTTGTGGACATTTCCGCGGGCCTTGACTTGTTCTTTGGCTTGGCGGAGATAGCCTCTCCGCCGTCAGCCTTGGGAAACCGCTTGGCGGTTTCCCACTTTTTCAGCTCTTCCCATGATGGGACTTTGCCCTCATGGGACTTTACGTAACTTCTAAATCGGGACAATGTTGTCCCGATTATCTGCGCTCCCTTTAGTTGGGGAAAAGTTTTTCCCCAGCTGAAGTTACCGCCTGGCTGCAGGCGGTAACTTTCAAGCGACACAACCTGGTAGGATTCGAGTAGTAATATTTGCTCACGTTCCATCTTCTGGCCAGCACTGGCCAGAAGATGGACTGCCGCTGTAATATCCATTTCATCCTCCTTGGCGCTGATTTTTTAACCAGTTATAAACTCAGCTACCATCCTAGCGCCATTGGATGGTAGCCTTTGACCCCGGATGGGGTCACAAAATTTGACCATGGAGTATTTCATCCCATGGATTTTTTCTGATCTAGATTTTTTTCACATAAAAAAATTCTTTTTCGGAGAGATTTCTCTCTCCGATTTCTTCCCACCATGCTGTTTCTTCAGCATGGTATCGCCGCATCACTTCGATAGCCCTTTTTAGGTTGTCGAATACTATAGAGCGAGGGAGCACGGTGCTCCCTTGCTTTTTTATCGTCACAGCCATTACCTGATAACTCATCTTTTTTCTCCTTTATGCCTCCCTGATAGGGGAGGCTATTTCTCTTTACATGACCCTATCCAGGGTCCTAAAAACCTCCTTGGTGCTGTTTCAACCTATGGGAGGTATTGGGGGTTATTTGTGAGCTATAAAATAGCTCACTCTTGCGAGGCAACAGGCCTCGCAAAGATGTAAATTCCTTTCAGCTATGTCCAGAAAAATAGTCTCTGTTCCGGGCACAGAGACTATTTCATTATTTTCGTACACTGCTAAAATGTAGTATTTCATCTCTTTCTCCTTATGCCTCCCCTATCAGGAGGCTATCTCTCATCATGGCCTCGCAGGCCGAAAAGCTCTCGAGGGAGTATTTCATCCCTCGAGAGCGGAAGCTCTCTAAGCCATGGTGGCCTCGAGAGCTTCTATAAATTTCGCTACTTCAGTTTCCGATGGCTCTCGACGTGAGCCGTCAGAAACTCCCCATGCTCGCCACATGGGGGTAAGGCCGAAAACTCGCTGATCCCGATGTTCAATTAGAACATCGGGATCAAAATCGTCCTTACCGCACTTGGCGGTAAGGACATTTTCTATAACTGTGGGATCAGCGTCTGTGACGCTGATCCCAATTAATTGTGAAAATGACCACTGTGTTACTTTCATTTTACTCTCTCCATTCCCTCCCATCTAGGGAGGGCAAAAGGACAAAAATCAAAAATGGCCATCTAGGCGACTAGCCTCATGATGACCCTCGACCTCAATAGCCTCGGTTAGAGGCTCTATCTCTCCCCACCACATCCATGATGGGGTTATTTTTCATGCCCCTAGTTAGGGGGCTATTTTTTCTTTTTACTCGCTTCCGGCCTAGGTTCCCTCGTTCCTCCCCGTCCTAGCAGTCGGTAAAAACCGTGCTTGTCCGGGGGTGGGAGGGAGGCTTGCCTTTTCAAAGAACCGAGGGACTGTTTCCCTCACCAGATGATCTAGATATACTCCCCCTTGACCTTCTGGTCAAGGGGTTATTTGCCCCCATGAAGGGGCATCGTGGCCCTGTCCAGGGCCATATATACCATCATGGGATATTACTCCCATGGTGGTGATTGCCGAGAAAATTCTTAGATAAAACTCCTTTGCATCCCCAGGTCCAGGCCAATGACCGTGCCATGGTCTGATCCACAATAGGACCATCAAGGGGGCGTATCGCCCTTGACCATGGCACGATCACACGTGCCCTCCCTCAGAAGGGACTTTCGTCCCTGGGGTAGCGCGCGAATTTTTTCAAAGAACTTTCTCGTCTCTCCATAGATAGCCTGGGACTGGCTGGCCGTCAATGGCTTATCTTTGACCACATAGTAAAAAGATAAGCCATTGATTTCAAGGGCTTAGAGTATTTCTGAGTTTCGCTGGCTTAGCCACTAGGTTATCTCCCATCTTGGCATAGCCCTTGCTACGCGCGGAGGGCGTGATCATCTAGATCTGATTTAGATGATCACGCCCTGGCCTAGGGGAGGATGAAGCCCTGAGGGATACTCGGTCTAGGCATGAGCCCATGGAGTATCTGTGGCACGAGCTAGGGCCCATGCTCGGCCTATCTGGCGATGGGTCCTAGCTGCTCCTGGTCTATTAAATACTGCCCGCCACAACGCTTTTCCTCCCTAACACCCCGGTTGGATAGAAGGCAACTCCTGCAGCTCGTCTCAGGGCGGAAGTCCCCCTAGGGCCAAAAGTAGACCCACCATCATCAGATGGCGTTTGAACGCCAACCATCATAAGGGGATAACAACAATCAGAAAGGCTATCTTTCACCTTGGTCATTTAGGAGAATATACCTAAAAATAGTGGTAAGTCGTTTCATGGCGTTCAAACGCCATATGTTATTATATCCCAGAAACAGCAAAAATAGCCTAGAAACGTCACGCATTAGTTGATTGAGTATTTTTTGGAGAGCTCGTGCGCTCGAGGGCTGGAAAAATACTCGGACGGCATCGATCGCGATCCCAGATCTACTGCCCACTATGGTGAAAATGACGGGGCTTATTGCAGCTGGTCTATGGTCTATTTGCCACACAAACAGTTTATCACGCAAATAGTGCACCATGTCGATGGTCTATTTGTCAACAATCTGATAGTGCATCACGACAGTATTTTGAGTCTACCATGGGGCTATTTATCATCAATCTGATAGTGCACCACCGATATATACACCCATGATTTTGTTGCACTTTCAGCAATTGCTGGATTGAAAGATATCCCATTGACACTATCAGGATTTCCGAATGTCATTCTAGGAAACCTAAAAGTTAGTTATTCCCTTTTTTATATGTTGGAATTGAGGTTGCTTACCTGCTTCAGGCGGTGATCTGGGGCATACTTTGATATTTTTAGGTATTTTCTTTCTAGTAGCTGATAATTATGTGAGCGAGGGCAATCCGGGGCATACTTTGATATTTTTAGTAATTTTTATAGAGCTAGTGCAAGTATAATTACACGGAGGGTCACTAGGTGTTAGGGGTCTGAGTCTAGTCGTCTAGTTACTACTGGTGATAGTCTTATTACCTTAGGGAAGTTATGTCAAAATACCTTTTTATGCGCAAGGTCAAGGTCTATCTTGCCGCTAAAATTGGGGGTATTTTTAGACTTTTTCGAGAGTATCTTTAATAAGGCCAGTCCCATTACAGTGGGGGCAGGGAATCAAGTGTTTCTGCTTCTGGAGTTTATTGGCAAAAGATCTACCTGACCCGAGGCCGTATTCACATTCCTCACATATAATATCGTCGTCCACATGAAGTAAATCACAGTCATCGGTTAGGTCCATAAAATCAGAGTTGAGTATTACTCGCCCGCCACACTTTGGGCAGGAGGGCCACTCATTATCCGTTGGCTGGTATTTAGTGTGCTTACGTAGACAGCCCATCTATGCCTCCTTTATTAATTTCATACCCGATGGATATCATGCCGCAGCGAGAGGCGGCCTGCACTAAAGCCCCTGAGCCAGCAAATGGATCTAACATTACGCCACCAGCTACCGCATATGGTGATACCATCCAATCTGCGACTGCTGGAGGTAACTCTGCCCGCCGACCTACTTTTATTGGCTCGACCAGAATATGATCTAAATACCCGCTTGGCGGAAGTATTTGTGACTTGCCCTTACGGAGGGCAACTATATTTACTGACGCCCACTGCCAGCCGGTTGTCTTTACTTTAGTTCTCGTTTTGGGTTTACACCAGGTGGCAATTCTAACGGGCTCCACTAATCCTCGGACCGACTCCACCATATAGATAGTGCTGCGCCAAGAGGCAGCGCACATAATTAACATCCACCCGCCCTTTTTTAGCCGCCTGGCGCTTTCTCTAAGTACTGTAGCGACCGTGGCGGTGATGGCGTGCTCGTCACCAGTTCCTCCAAAAGCATAGGGAGGGTCCGTGGCAATAAGATCTGGATGGGGATTATACTCCTCCAATAGATCTAGAGCGTGGCCGTAAATAAGTTGAATTGTCATTGGCGTATACTCGGCCAGTATTTTACCGCAGAGTAAATATCTCGTTCTTCTTTTGAGGTAAGGTCCTGCCAGATGCGGGTTATTCGTGGATGTCGTCTGGACTGACATTCGTCCACGGCTAACCGTTGAAATTCTTCAACGCCCTCCCAGTCTTCAATTATCCAGAGCTCCTCGGCGTGCCCGGTGATTTCCACGCTCTGAGGAACAATACCTTTGGGCCCGTCGTCACAGTATAAAACGTAAAACATTAAACCTCCGTGCAGCCTTCGACGTGGTAACTTATTTTTACTCTCGGCAGGATATAAACGTTCCAGAAAATATCCGCCGTTATGTCATGTGTGACCATTATATACGGCTCAAGTTCTTTAGCTTGAAGCTGGGTGAAGTGTTTATTGGCAGCTGCCTCTGCTGCCTCAGAGGGTGACCGCGCCCAAACTTTTAACCCCACGCCTTCATTGATCGTACACCAAAATGGCCGGCAATCACATGCTGAGGTTACTGCATGAGTGCCACAGCGGGTACAACACAACATCTCTTACCTCGTAGAGCCTTAGAGCTATTTCTCTTTCTTTTTCTTTTCCCTGAGACGGCGGTCAACTGTGGATAAAGAGCAGCCCAGCTGCTCAGCAATTTTTATACGGGTTAGCCCTTCGGCTCGGAGGCGCCAAACGTCTTCTGCATCAGGGCAGCCATAGTCTATATAACAATTTTCCCTCCTAAGCAGCGCTTTGATACCTGACTGACTTGCTTTATATTTTTCTGCTAGCTCCAGAGTTGTTAGGCCTTTATACCTATCATTTTGGATCTCACCTATAGGAAGCCGTGTCTTTTTTCTTTTTCTTTGGTGCTCCTGCCCATCGACTTTTTGAAAAACTCGTTGAACGCTCTGTACCCAGACCCCCAGCTTTTTGGCAATTTTTGTGGCGTCTAACCCTTTCGCCCGAAGGGCTAGCGCTTTCTCAACATCAATGGGCTTACGCTCGCCCCCTCGGTGCCGATGGCCTATCCCATGCTGTCGGAAAATGCGGTACACCGTGCTAAGTCCACAGGCATATTTTTCAGCAAGCTGCGGAGCCGTGAGTTTTTCTGCATCCTCCGCTAACCTTTTTTCATCGGCCTCGCTCATCAGTCTTGTTCTATTCATCAGTTTATTTCTCCATCCTTAGTTATGGTGGGGTTGCAGCTGCAGAATCCGCCACATACCATCGGGCAGCCCTTTTCATGCTTTACAGTAATATCGTCGTCGTTGGTAAGGACGCCTGCTAACATGAGCCTCGCTACCTTGCGGATCCATGCATGAGGGGACAGTTGGTCAGTCAAAGGCTGAATGGTAAGATCTGTAACTAATGGTGACACGGCTATTCTCCTGATAGTTTTTGGCGGGGATTTATTCGGCCGCCTTCTATCCTAGAAGATAGATCGACCGTTGATAGTTGTCAAGACTTTCTGGAAGGTAGACCAAGACGACTTACACAACAGTCCTTGAATTTCTTTCCCGACTCACAGAGGGGGCACGGCCGATTACGACTTAGTAGGATACGTGGCGCGTCCTTATTCTCTTTATGGACTAAATAAGCTTTACCTTTATCTATGTTAATCAGCCAGGGAGAGCGCTGCTGTTGCAGGCTCTTTGTGAGGGCATCCATAGCCTCGGGGGGCACGCGGGACAGGTCGATATCTGGGTTCATTTATCACTTCCTTATTTACAGTGGTTGACATAGGTACCTTGGTCAGCTATTGTAGGACAAGTAGGAGAAAAACGCACGTCAGCTTTAGAAAGGGCGGCTAATTTCAGAATGGCTACACCGAACTGGTATCATCGAGTCCCTGTGGATATCGACATGTCCTTAGATCCGGAGATCCGGCTTATGGCTCAGGTGATCGAAGAGGCCTTTGACGCAGATCGGGAGGAGCTGGATTTACGTCAGCGCCTCAAGATTATGATAGAGGCGAGTCGGACCGCAATACAAGGCAAGAAGGATCGTGCGGGTCAGTTCACCGTCGAGCGGCTGGGCTCCTTCCTCTACAAGTTGACTATGGCTTTACGAATGCACATCAAGGATCCTAAGGTCATTAAAGAGATATCTACGTCCGTTGCCCTCCTTCTGAAGGAATACGAATTGCCAGTGCTGATTTCGACGGTATCTAATGAGAAAACCTAAGACAGCAGAGGAAGTCTTTAGCCAGTTTTCACAGTGGCTAGACACCTCAACAGAGTTAGAAGAGAAGGTTCCTGTCGAGCAGTGGCTTGAGGATCCTTATTACTCTGGATATCTCGCTAGCTCCCTGTGGCCTGGGGTAAAAGAGGACATTACCCGGATCGTTAACCACAAGCCGCACCCTAAGATTATCGTTATAAAAGGTGGCACAGGTACCGGAAAGACAGCAACCTTTGAGGGTTTGTGCTGTTACAGAGCTTATGACCGCCTTCGCTATGCCTCTCCCCCCCGTTCTTTTGGTTTACCTGAGACCTCTACTATCGTAATCGGGTTTTTCTCATCCAAACTGTCCAAAGCAAAGGACGTGGGATATCAGAGGTTACGTCGAAACATAATGTCCTCCCCCTGGTTTAGAGAGAAGCATCCACCTAATGATCGCATCAATAATAAACTAGTTTTTGGTGCTACTGGCTCGTTTGTTATTACTCCGCTTCCTTCTACTGTTGATGCTGCCATCAGTGAGGATTTTTGGCAGGCTTACTTTGATGAGGTCAATTTCTGGGGTGGTAAGGACGTAGACTCGGTGGACGACGTGGTGGCTGAGGCCATTCGTCGTATGAAGTCCAGAATAGGTATCGAGGACTGCTACCAAGTAGTGCTGGCGTCCTCTGCTACGACTTGGAATAGTTATACCGAAAGGATGGCCGCTGAGGCCGACCTTGTAATTGATAGGACGCGCTGGAGTATCCGTAAGCAATCGGCCAAGTATTGGTTCTTTATTGATGTAGGCACAAAGAGTGTGCAGCCAAAGATCGTCAGTAAGCCGGACGAGAATGTTCCCGGCCACGAGCGCGTATTACTCGTTCCTCAGAGGATGCGAGAAACTATTCTTCCTAGAGTTAAAGGCCATCGTATTGTCTCTGTGCCAAATATTCAAGAACCTGACAAGCTCTCCTATCTTGAAGAAGCACAGGGAGACATTAAGGGTTTTTTACAGGATTGGGTAGGTATCGCCGTATCTGATCAGCTCCGTCTCTATGGCCCCTGGATCAATCGTTATCCCTGCCGAGACAGTCTTAATCCCGAAGAGCTCCGCCTGGGGAAAGACAAAACCCCAGAGATGAAGCTTCTGCCAGATGAAAACCCTCGTGTTCTTCACGTAGATCTAGGTTTAGGTAAGACTACCGAGAAACGGACTGGGGACTGGGCCTCTATTGCCTGCGGTTTTCCAAGAGGGGTGGAGATGCAGGAGACGGCTGACGGAGTTATGGAGAAAATCCCCCTCGTTGCCTTGGATTTTGCCATCAGAATGCGAGCAGAGATGCGCGGTGAAGAGCTGGAACTTGATCGAGTCATGGAGGTGATTTATCAGGTTGCCCAGGAGCGTCAGGTCCATATAGTAACGTTTGACGGTTTTCAATCGGCGTACATGATTCAACTGTGTAGTAAGAATGGTGTCCGGGCAGAACGGCAGTCTGTTGATCGGACAGGCGATGCGCACAATTATTTGCGCCAGTTGTTTGCCACCAGTCGAATGGACGTTCCGTACTGTCCAGTTCTTTTGAATGAGTTGTTTAATTTAGTTATTAATCCCGGCACTGGGAAGGTAGATCACCCCAAAGTGGATGATGAGGGTAAACCAGGTACCAAAGATCTGGCGGATACAACGGCTGGGGTGGCCTGGACCTGTCATAACGAGCTGGGAGAGATAGAGATTATGGAACCGGAGGTGGAGCTTGAGTGCCTCGTCTTTTCGGTGCCTAACGTGCCGGTATCGAAAACCCGATGACTGCGCCCGCACCTATTGTTCCCCACCAGACTTCACTGGCTGGGAGAGGCCACCTTGGTTAAGCCCTTTTGTGGCGACGCTGTGTGCCCAATGTGGAGGACCCAGAGAGGTTCCCTCTAAGGAGTTGTGCTATGGATGTCGAGGCAGTGTTGGTGGGGGAGCAGACCCCTACCGAGCGGATTAGTGGCTCTCGTCAACTTCAAGATCCGTTTGATGAATTATATAAGGGCGGGCTTGTTATGGAGCCTGCCTTTGATATCTATCTCTGGGCAGATATGGTGCTGTACTCAACGCGATATAGCCAGCTCGCCCGCACATATGCCAGAAACGTGGCTGGTCAGGGCTGGAAAATTATGTCGACTATCCAGCTGGATAAAAAAACTCCAGAGAGCCTTAAACGAGAAGTGCGTCGGGAGGTTGAGTTATTAAAAGACTTTTACGGACACCCCCACATGCGTGTTCAGTCTAAGCTCTTCGTGGAAGAATCCCTCCCTGAGATACTCGTTAAGATGTGGATTGATCACGACACTATTGGTAATGGATACCTCGAGGTGCAGCGAGATATGAAGGGGTCGCCTAATGGCCTCTGGCATCTACCTGGTATTACCATGCGCTTACGCTCAGATCTTCAAGGATTTGTGCAGCGTTCTCTTGGTCAGAACGATTACGTCTACTTCAAGCGTTATGGTGATCCGAGAATTATGGACTGCCGCAGCGGAGAGTTTGTAAGTGGACGTAAACTTAAATCACTTAAACTTGGTGACCATGCCAGCGAGGTGATTCATTTCGCTGATTATAACCCTACAGGGACCTATTATGGCTACCCCAAAATATTCGCCTCGGAGTGTGCAGTAGCTGGTAATAGGGCTGCTGCTCAACGAAACGTGGCGTTTTTCAAAAATGACGCCGTACCTCGAATGGCCGTTATCATCTCGGGTGGCGGTTATTTGAATCAAGCAAGTGTTGATCGCCTAACTGAGATTTTCTCTGCCTCGGCTAAAGGTTCAGCACTAAGCCATCGAGTCGTTGTTCTGCAGGCGAAGGCTGGTCAGGCGGTTGGAAAACCCCCCACTATTACTTTGGAGCCTCTGACGGTAGGGTCAACAGACGACGCTTCGTTTACTAAATATACTGACGCCAATAATCAGGAGTTGAGGGAGGCGTTTGGTTTATCTGAACTTCACTTAGGTACAGAAGGAAGCGCTAACCGTGCTAGTGCGGCTATTCTTTTGCGATTGGTTAGCCAGCAAGAGTTTGGCCCGTCTATTCAGTCTCTTGAGCACAGAATCAATTCTACTATTACACGAGACTTGGGTGCGCAGCATGCGGTTCTAGAACTTATTCGACCCAAGGTAACTGACCCATTAGATGACGCCAAGATCCTCCAGAGGATGATGCCCGGTGGCGCTTTAAGCCCGCTGGATCTTAGACGCTGGCTGGAAAAAACGCTGGGCTTTGACATGCCTCCCTATGAGGGTGAGGCCTGGGCCTCTGTGCCCTTCAGTCTGTTGCAAACTCTGATTCGTACTAAAGCTGTCCAGCTGGGCCCGCAACTTGTTGAGGATGTTAATAGTTCGTTGCAGGAACTAACGCAATTCTTAGAGGACGCGGAGGATCGAGCTGATGATTTGGAAGGCTAGCTCAGACTTGGCGCGGTATCACGCCGTGCTGCACACAATTTATGGGCGGCTGCAGCAGGGCCTTAAGCAGGCTGACTGGACTGAAGAAAAGATCAAGCGTGAGCATGAGAAAACGGCCGCTGCCCTCCTGCGCCAAGGAGTTAAACACGAGTCGCCTATTGAGACGGGCCGGCCAGATAAGAGCAGCCATACTCGCTTTGATATAGAGGGGTTGAACGACAGCGAGCTTTTGCATCTACATTCAAATCTTCATAGCCTCTACTCTAAATTGTCCGCTGGTCTAGTGGGTACAGGGTGGACGATCGATCAGCTGATCACCGAGCATGATGATGTGGTGGCGCAGATGACCGGCCGAGGCATGGAGCACGAGTCACCGATGGAGTAGTTATGAGAGGAATAATCTTACCTCAGTCGATAATAGACGCTATTTTAGACGGGCAGCCCTTGCTACCTTTTCATAAAGATCTAGAGCCCGGAGTTTATGGCCTGATTAACGAGGGGGTTGTACGGGCTGAGGTTGAGTTAGGCCCAGGGCGTCAGCTCTCCAAGAGTCAGATAAAAAAGCTCAAAGCAGAGGTTGGTCTGACTGACGAGATTTTTAAGGGTCGGTCTATCTTTGTCTATGCCATTAAAGCTGCCAGCGGTCTGGAAGATCAGTTAGTGGCAAGTCAGGGGGCTGGCGATTTAGTCGATTATATGGCCTATGCCCCTCAGCATGCCGCGCTATTCGTAGATTTAGACGGAACGCTTCGTCGTTCAACGGGTGATCTACCTTTTCCTCGTTCTGCCAGCGAGGTCCAGATACTGCCTGGGGTAGCAGCGGCCCTTAAATTTTGGCGAGACCGTGGATATGCCCTCTTGGGCGTGACCAATCAGTCAGGTATTGCCCTGGGGACCATAACCGAGGAGCAGTTTTGGGACGGCTATCGGGCTATGCAGGAGCAGTTAGGCGCGGGCGCTCTTGATGATGTAAGAGTTGCCACGGGGGATGTTCATTCTTTAGAGCGAAAACCTCATCCTACTCTTGGTTGGGAGTTGGCAGAGCAGTACCAGATCTCATTGGTACATTCGTTCTTTGCAGGTGATAAAGATACTGATGCGTGGTTTGCTGAAAATTTAGGTTTAGAGTTTATTCCAGCTAGAAATATAACAGCTTTTGAGCCCCCTCTTGTAGAACTTCCGTTGGTTCCTTTTACAAGAAAACTGGCTAAGTTCCAACGCGATGAGGATCTGACTAAACTCTCCATGGAGGATCTGGTTGGAGCACATTTTTATGCCCACTCAGCACATAATCGCCTGGCTTCGGGGGAATGTTTCGGTGACTGGAGCTCTGAAGATATAGAAGGTTACCACGATAAGGTGGCGGCGGAGTTCGAGCGACGGCAAATCAAGCATACTTCGCCACTTAAAGGGCTACCACTTCCAGCCTTTTACCTTCAGCAGCATATAGAGGCGCACACGCGATCTGACGAGACCCTTCATGCTAAGGCTGTTGAGGGGCTGCTCACACTAGGCTTAGAGCACCCAGGTGAAGACGTAGATAAATCGCTGGATCTTTTATGGGTGGAAAAGGGCGGCTTTTTGTCTATTGGCTCTTCGGGGGTGGAGATGTCTGAAGATGAGGTAGCCGTTGATCAAGTGCTCAACGCTTTTAGCGGAAAGCAGGCGCTGCTTCGCCGCCCTCTGGTATCTCTTACAGGCGGTGTGGTGAACAGAAAAACCACCAAGGGGGACGTGGACATTCATCTTAACTATAACGCCGATGAGCTGGGGGACCGTCTTGATTATCTTTTGAAGTGGCGCCTCCTACGAGCACTGCCTCCAGACATTGCGAAAAAGGTGCATTTTATACACGACGGTGAGGACCATGGCCCAATAGGTCCACACGTTCCGTTGTATTCGTTGGCTCTGGAGCCTATTCCCCCAGAGCAGATCCAGATGTCATTAAATAAGTCGGCCAGCCCCGGCGTGTTTTTTCGCATGGCTAAACCGCTCCGTCCTTCTAAGGAAAGCGAGGCTCAGACCATGGATTCCTTCGTCCAATACTTTCAAGGAAAACAAGGCCCCTGGGAAATAACCAAAAAATATGACGGCGTTCATGGGCAAATACACGTAGGGAAAAAAATATACACCGAAGAGGGCCGGGACATCACTGCCAAGCTTCCTAGTATAATGAAGACATTTGAGGATGTGTTTCCTGGAGCCATTTTAGATGTAGAGATTGAGATGTGGACGGGTCGGACTCATCTTCCTCGGGTTCAGGTTGCTGGCTATCTTTCCTCCAAAGCGGTCGATGATAGTCGGGTGGTGGTTACAGTTTTTGATATTATGCATGACGGCCAAAAAGATGTGACGGGACTTCCCCTATCAGATCGGCGACAAATCCTTGCAACCCGCCCTTGGCCTCAGTCTACCATGGGCATCCCCTCTGCAGGAGTTAACCTTGCTCCTGTTATTAATGTATCTGGCGCAGAGGAACTAGGGAAGAACACAAAACAAATTAGCCGTATGCCAGGCTCCGAGGGCGTTGTAGCTAAACTAATGTCCTCAGTTTTCCCGGAGGGAAACGAAACGAATGACTGGGTTAAATACCATAAGGCAGCTTGGGTAACGGCCGTGGTTATTGAGGCCATACCCACTAAAAATGGCGCCTTTACGCATCGTTATGGTTTAGTTCGCGGCGGCAAGAAGATGATGAATCAGCCTGTTAAAGCAGGGGCTTATTCGGTTTATGAACTTGGTCGTACTTTTGCCTCTAAAGAGAAAATGACCCCAGGCAGTCTATTCACGCTGGAGTTTGAGACGCTTAATTACGTAGAGACTGACCAGGGTGTGGAGGCCAGTCTCTGGGCCCCACGGCCTGTAAAAAATATTGCGCCTAAGGATGCGCCGGACAGTGTAGGCGCAGCAATGAAAATAGCTGAGTCAATCGGTGTATTGTCAGGTGGCTCTGCAGAAGATCGAGCAGATCTTGATCTGGCGCTAACTCCTGCCCTCAAGAGTTTACCCCAAATATCCAGTGGCTCTTACCTTCAGTTATCAGATGAGATTTTCTCCCTGGCCCCCGCCGTTGATGCTGTGGCGTTATGTCAAAGCTTTAAAGATGCTGGCGCTATCTGTGAGCTTCCCGTAGGTAAATCGGATGGTATAACCAGCAGCTCTTTTCCAGAGGGCGCAGCACTTCAGCCGAGTCAAGGGTATCAAGAAAATGAAGAGCCTTCGCAATGGGTGTCAGACTGGCTAAAAGAGCACGGTGTAGCCGATAACAAGCTTCCGCGTTCAAAGGCTGACGAGACGGACCTTTATCTTAGTAATCCCTCTGATGATAAGGTTTACCGCTACGTTATTCAGCGGCATTTTAGGGGAAAAACTGAGCACATGGACTTACGGATGGAGCACGGGCAAAACTATCTCATAGGTTGGACTATAGCTGACCTTATACAAGGTGCTATTGCTGAGCCTATTCTTACCCTTGACGCCGCCCGACGCGTTTCTCAGAATGCCTTTAAGGTAGACCTTGGCTCAGGTGAGTTTGTGACTCGACCCCCACAGCCTGGACATGACGAAGGGGTTCGGGCGGAAATCATTGCCCGTCGTAAAAAAGCCATTCCGCCGCATTGGCTAGAGTATGAGGGTGTGGTGCCCCCACGTAAAGAGGATCCAGACTCTCCTGGTGCCACCAAGGAGTACCCAGGCGTTTATCTTATCGCGGATAAAGGTGAGGCTTCATTCGGGGCGCAAAAAGCTGACTTTCATGAGTACTTTCTTACGGGAAAACTTCAGGGTCGACTCATCTTTAGGCAGTTAGCCACCGACGCTATTAAACGTATTGTGCCTGCCGCAGACGCTGATTTTCGTTCGGAGCTGGCCTGGCTTTGTATCCAACCCGAGGATCAGGAGCCTTATGTACTATCTGCTCGAGCGATAAATCAGAAATGGATGCCTCCCCAAGGTGTTTCTGCTCTTCCTCCATGGGTAAAAGAACGAGTGCCCGATGATCTTAGGTATTGGGAGGAAGCTAACCCTGAGAAGGCTCGTGAGATGCGGGACGCTCTTCGAGAGCAGAACCTTGAATTTACTAAGGGCCAGAAAGAACATGAATTTCGCTGGAGTGTACAGCGACAAATTTATCAGGGTTCGCTGTCTGTTCGTGAGGGGCCTACTTTAACGCAGTGGCACTTGTCGTTGCAGAACGGACGCAAAGAACACTTTGTGGGTGAAGGGCCTAACCCATTTAAATCCATTGAGGGCAGTCTCATATTGACAGATGACTACCCCTGGGACAAAATGTTCTTTGAGGGTGTAGCCCCTCCTGGTTCGGAGCTAAATGATACCAAGGAGACGCGATCGTTGATTAGACTTTGGGACCACGGGCACGGCGAGTGGATCGAGGACGGATCCGAGCATAAAAAAATCCGTCTCGATGGTGAGAGTATAAACGGGGTCTTTGACCTTGCTCGCACTGACGCCGGAACCTGGCGGATCAGGAGGGATAATGCCTGAACTTTTTTCAGCCCCCGATGTAGGTGCTTATGCGCACCTACAAACAGATGAACTTTTTCCTATAGCGCTACCTTACAGCGCCCAGATCACTAAGGCAGATGAGACAGAGGGGAGCTGGACCATCGAGGGCTACGTAGCTACCTCTGGGCTGGATCTGCAAGATGACATCATCACACCTCAGGGCCTTCAATCTGGGGCCAAGAGTTTAAGTTCTTCTCAGCGGTTGCTTTGGAATCACCAACCAAAATATCGGATAGGCACGATTTTGAAAGCCGTAGTCCGTGACAAAGGTATCTGGATCAAAGCAGTTCTAGATAAGGTGGCTCAAGTACCTGACGATGCTCGTCGCAATGACAAGGGTGAGGTCGATGACGTGCGCTACCCGTCAGTTAATACAATCTGGCAATGGGTAAAAGAGGGCATTGTTAGCCGGTTTTCTATTTCTGGTAATGGTTGGGTGAGTGGCAAAGTTTACGTCAAAAACCGCCTGGCTAATCTTCTAGCCCGCCTAGACCTTGGGGAAGGTTCTTTAGTCCCTTTGCCCGCTAATCCTGGAGCAGAGCTCACCAGTTGGTACGTGTCTAAACTCTTTAAGGCTAGTTATCAACCTAATGAGTCCTCAGTTCTCATTCCTGTAGACTTAGTCCGCTCGCAAGATCCTCGGTATGTTCTTGGTACGGCCACTGTTGGTGCGTTTACTGAGGACGTTATTGACGGAATGAGGCGAAGTCCGACCGTCTGTCAAAATTCTATGGATGAGCCAGTGGGGGTGGTGGAAGAGCAGGCTCTCATAGGTGATGATAAAATTTACGTTAAGGTCCGCTTGGCCTCAACGGCCCCCACTATCGAAAAGCTCGGTAAGCTTTTTATCCGGGGCAGCTTGCTCAAGGCCGGTGGAAAACCCATAGGATATTTACCCAAAGGGGTATGGTTTCTTACCAAGGAGCTAGATATGAACGAAGATCAGAAGAAGGCTCTTGAGGAGCAGATCAAGGCAAAGCAGGCCGAGCTCGATGCCCTCAAGGCTCAGTTTCTCCCTGCCGATAAACCCCCTGAGGTTAAGCCGGAGGACAAGGGCGCTGTAAAGCCGCCTGAGATCAAGCCTGAAGACAAAGGCGGGTGTATGCCTCCTGAGGTTAAGCCAGAAGATAAGGCAAATAAACCCGAGCCCAGCGTTCAGGCTGAGCCTCCTGTGCTGAATGAGGAAGAGGATGAGTATCCTGCACCTCCAGGTAAGGCAAATGATCCCATGAAGGCTCTGAAACGCGCTTTTAAGATCATTGCCCTGGCGCTCACCAAAAACGTGGCCGGTCTAGACCCCATTATCCGCAAGGGCATGCTCAGCACCGCCGAGGAACTGGTGCAGTCCTTTGGGAAGCTTGGGGCGCCGGTTCAGCAGGCCTTAGCGAAAAATCTTGTCAGGCCAGAGGATGGTCAGCCGGATGTGTTGAAGAGCATGAAGGAGCTTTTGGCTCCTTTGACTTCCCGTCTGGAAAGCCTCGCTCCCCTAGCTGCACAGGTTCAAGATCTGTCCAGTAAGGTAGATCGGTTTCAAAGTGTGCAGCGCGGTGACCCTGGCGTAGCTTCGCCCACACGTAAGTCGGATACCGTGGACTCCGAGGATGCGAGTAATCCCTGGTGTCACGATGGTTATATGTTTATCAACCCCACGGGTTTTCGTCCCCAGCGGGGCTAGAAAGAAAGGTAAAAGAGGATGGACAGGGATCTCGCAGCTCTGAAGGAACAAATCCTTCAGGAAGTTCGCAAGGCTGAGCCTGGCATTGCCAGCACCAGCTTCACTGTCACGGGCTCCTCCCTTCAGCCGGAGCAGCTCAAAGAGTACATGAAGATCATCCAGGACAACACCGCCACTCTGGGATCTATCCGAACGGAGCGTATGACTCGACTCCAACTGGACATCCCCAAAATGTTTATCGGCCCCCCGATGACCCGTGGCGTGACCGAGCAAGTTGACGTGGTAGCAGCTGGTGTTACCTACCGCCGAGCCCCGCTGTTTAGTGCCATTCGTCTGGATGTCACCGGGCAGAAGCTCATCACCTACTGTCCCATCTCGACAGAGGCCACGCAGGCCGCCATCGAGCAGGGTCCCCGCTTCCAGAAGGTTGTGGCCGAAGGCGCATTCCGAAAGAATGTTGATGACGTCGAGAATCTTGTCTGGAACGGTGACGCTGCTACTTATGCTGCAGTTAATACCGATGAGGGTACCTTGTTGAGGGTGCTCAACGGTATTGGTGTGCTAAGTCAGTCTTCCAGGATCGTGGACGCCGAGGGTTCTTCAGCGACTCAAGACGTTTTCCTCGCCATGATCAGGAGTCTCCCTGCACATTATATTAACCGGGATGACCTATTGTTTTGGATGAGCCCCTTTGTGGCTCTCGATTGGCAGGCTACTCTGGCCGAGCGCCAGACCGGTGGTGGTGATAAGGCTGTTGAGGGTGGCTGGATGGGCGCCCCCTTCGGTATTCCCATCTTCAAGAAGCCCGGTGGAACCTCTGTACGCTACGGCGTGCCTTATATCCCCACCAATCTGACTCTTTCTGTGTCCGTGGCGACTGCCGGGTCTGTGGCGGGTACCAGTATAGGGCCCTACAAGATCACGGCTGGAAGCAATGATGGCTATAGCCTGAACGTTGACGCCGCTGGTGTTGTGAGTGGCACTTTCTCTGCTGGTGTTCACGAGCCTTCTGTACTGGCTGAAGTGATCAATGCAGATCTGTTTACTACGTATGAGGCGCTTATACCTGGTAGTGGCGCTGCTTATACCCACTGCGCACGGGTAGATGCCTTCAATCACATACAGATTATAAGCCCCACTACTGGCGGCGCTTCTTCGGTACAGATCATTAACCCCGCTAATCCCTGTTGGGCAACTTTGGGCTTTACTGCTGCTACCTACAGCGGTGCCCTCGCTGGTGCTGGTTCCGTCAATGAGGGCAGCTATATTCTCCTGACCCCGGCTAAGAATATGGTCCTTGGAATTTACACCGGACCTAATGGTGGACAAGGTGCAGATGGGGTTCGGGTGTTTCAACGCTTCGAGCCTCAGTATGACACCACTGAGCTATTCATCTATAGCCAGGTGGACGTGCAGATTGAGAACCTGGATGCAATGGTTCGCGCTGAGGACGTCCGGGTTTCCACGCTGAGCCCGTAAACCAAAGCTAAGGGGGTGAGGAGTTTTTTATGTTTTACGTTAGCTTGAAGAATGCCATCAGCTTTCGTACTAAGGGTCCAGTCACTAGGACGCTGTATACTTTCCGAAAAGGAGTACGTACTCAAGTAGATCCTGCGGACGCCCCTTATTTTCTATCGCAGCCCAACCGCTTTGAGGTTTTCGAGGAAAAAACGCCTATGGCTTCAGCTGTCCGTAAAGTTCAGCCCATAGATCGTAAGACCGTCAAGGAGCTCACTCCCCCTAGGGGACCCAGTGTTCAGACCCTTAAGGCTCAGGGTGAGACTCGGCTGAAGATGTATGAGAAAAACGCTGAGTTTCGCGCTCGGCTGATTGCTAGTCGCGCTAGCTCCCCGGCCCTTAACGCAAAGAGCCCGGCAGAGGCCCTCAAGTTGGCTGAAGATCCTACCAACTTGGCGGCTTTGGGGTAAGAGATGTCACACCGTTCTCTTGCTGATGAGCGGTGGTATTCCACTCCGGCCTTGTTGCGTCTGATTAGGACGTATCCAGCTGGGGTGACTGATGCCATGCTCCGACAAACGATTGCTTGGCTATCTAAAAGGATAGACAAGATCACGGACCAATCATTCTGGCCCTTGACGGTGACGTTCGTTCGGCGAGGACGGTGTGGCTATGACGTTTACCACCCCCAGCAGCTCCCCATACTGAATATAACTTTAGTAGAGGAGGAGTTTAGCCGGGAGATGGCTCCTTACTATCCTTATGATCCTATCCTAGGTCAGAATTCAGGTTGGTCTACCCTTCCAAATGCTTTCTGGGAAGTCGGGGGGCGGTCTGTCTATTTGTCAGATCGTTTTTTCGGCCAGGGTTTTTTGAACCTTAAGGTCAGCGGGGTATTTGGCTGGGTGGAAAATAGCCGAGGTCTGGTAACTACCACAACCACGGTTGACGTAAAAACAAATGACACCACTATTACTGTGGCTGACGCCAGTACTTTTTTCGCACGGGATGTAATTGATTTAGCGGGACCTACGGGTTCAACGCCTTTGCGGGCTATTATCGAGTCAGTTAATTACACTACAAATAAATTTACTGTGGATGTCGTCTCAGACCCTATCACTGTACCATTAGGATCAACTGTTAGTACCTGGGGTCAAGTGCCTTCTGAGATTGAGAGAGTACTAGCCGTTTGGTCGTACAACATACTTTTAGCTCAACTTGGGCTCTCTTCTCCAATTCCTGTTGGTCGCCTCAAGAAAGAGTCCACGGACAGTTATTTTTATGAGCTCTATGGCCCCTCGGAAAACGCTTATACCGGGGATGTTACAGGTGATCCCCTCATGGACTCGATCCTGGACTCTTTTACAGCGCCGGCTAATGCAGGCATAGTATAAGGAACTAACATGCCCTTTCGTATGGTCACTCGGCCCTACCATAACACGCTGACCACTACTACAGACTGGCAGGAAGTCCGATGGGGGTTTCGGGCCACAAATTTAATTTTAATAAATGAGACGCCTGCCGTTGACGACGTTTACATTCGGATAGCCGACAACACCGACACGGGTATTTTGCTGGCTAGCGGGAAAAGCTCACGTCAACTGAGTAACCTTAGTTTCCCTATTGAGCGGATCCAGTATATGTCTGTCGCCGCTGGCGGGGCGACAGTTTATGTGGAGGCCTGGTGATGAAGATACGTTGGCTTCTGGCTCTATGCTGTACAATAATGGCTTATTTTTTTCTGCAGCCAAGTATTCGTTTAGTACAGGCCCAGTTCGATCCAGAGCTCCGGGCTAAAGAGTCCGCCAAATTTACGGCCGGCAACCTGGTTCGAGTTTATCTAGAGGGAGTAATAGGCGCACTGAGTTTAGGTGACGTTGGTATCACCTCTCCTATAGGGGCAGCTAATGGCGTTCAGGTAGAGATAGTTGACCCGGCCCCTACTGTGGCGGGCAGCTTCCCTGTCTCGTTAGAGGAGTTGGGGGCTGCGTTTCCAGCACTGCCAATTTCCGGCTCCCTCACTTCCGCGGGTTCCGTAACCGTCGCTGCCGCCCCTGCTGTCCCCATCTGCGACTGGTCCTGCATAACCTGTTGTGTTACTATGGACGAAAATGAGCAGGATCTTGCCCTCGCCGCGTCTGCCGACGATCTCTTCCTCGTGAGTAACTACGGCGCTGCTGTTTCCATTCTTACCGGTGCGGCCCCCGATGCAACGTGGGGCACCAATGTTGTAATGAGCGACCAGTTTGCGGCTTACCTTACTCTTGCCGATGCCGTGGTGAGCGGGGATACTGCGGTCGGAACCACGTCGCTGTTTTGCGCCATTCCATGCGTGAGGCAGTAGTATGAAACGCATCCTGAAACGCCTTGCCCTTATTGCGCCTCTCCTGCTGGCCGCACTGCTCGGTTTCGGCTATGGCAGTTTGCCTGCTGGGCCGAATATCAACATGGCTAGCACGGCACCGCGTCTGATCTTCTCCGACCCCACCGGCTCCGCCGCCACCTTCACCGCCTCCACGGCCCGCACCTGCCCCACGGGTGTCTCGCTGGCCGATGTGGGGGTGGATGTGCAGTGCTACGACCCGGTCACGGGGTGGTTACGGGCGGCCGATGCCGCCACGACGCGGGTAATCAACGGCACTATGGCGGGGGTAGTTGCCGGGACTCCGACCTCCTGGTCTCACATTACGGGGCCCGTGGTTACGGCGGGCGGCTATCATGGCGCGCTAAGCATTTGCTACACGGAAAACGCGACAGCGAATCAGACCACCTACCAAAACGCAGGCACCCTTGCAGCTGTGCGTACCGTGTCCGGGTATGTCACCAAAACGAACGGTGTAGCTGGCAACATCCTGCTCGGGTATCATAACACGGGACCGGTACTGTGGACGTGGGCCCCAGGCGCCGGCAACGCCTCCTGGGCGAGAGTCAGCGATACCGATAGCTCGACGGGGAGTGCGATATTCCTTCCTCAGTTTGGAACACAGTTCGCGCTAGGAGGAATGGTTGCGTCTGGCTACTACTGCGCTGACGCTTTTCAATCTGAGGATTCGACCCTCTATCCGTCTCCCTACTGCAACGGCGCCGCGAATCCAACCACCTGCTCAGCCGAGCTAGCCACCTATGCCCTTTCCACCACCCAACTCCCTCCGAGCCGGGGCCGCCTCCGCATCAGTGTAAAACCCTTCTGGGCCGCCTCCGAGCCCGGAATCAGCCGCACCGTGCTGCATAACCTCGGAGCCGACGCGGTATCGGGTACAGCAGATGATCTCTGGCTCGACTATAACCAAGCCGCTTCGACGTGGCGATGGAGGGCAGGAGGTCAGACGGTCTCATCCGCCGTGTCCGCTCACGCTCGGGAGGACACGATCGCGCTAGAGGTGACGTGGCAGGATGGGCACAAAATCTCGCTCTCTGTGGATGGCGGAGCCCCGGTGTACAGCGCTGGGGTGATGGCTTCCGCAGTGCTGCATGTCACGACGGGGCGCGGTACCACGGCGGCAGGGGCCGACCAATTCGATGGGTACGTTGGGGATCTGGAGGTTTGGACGCGATGACGGCGATGGCGACGACCGATAAGAAACGCCAGGCGGTGGAACACCTGGACCTGCAGGGCGTGGAATCTGAAATCATCCGGCGCCGCAGAGTTCAACGCGAAACCGCCATGGCGATCTGGGCGATGGTGATCGTGACTGTTCTTCTAGCGCTACTGGTTTGCTGGCGATGTGAAGCACAGGAGTTAACCAGAGAGATCACCAGAGAGATCACTACACCCCTCAAGTCCGTCCCCTCGCAGTATTGCGACGTCTATATCCGCG
>Ga0208958_1001553_pt1 | contig 22434 bp, 19 predicted proteins | sample RifOxyB1_FD_184032 | JGI IMG/M metagenome (GOLD analysis project Ga0208958, IMG submission 184032) | Soil microbial communities from Rifle, Colorado - Rifle Oxygen_injection B1 (SPAdes) | ecosystem: Environmental > Terrestrial > Deep subsurface > Rock core/Sediment | place: Rifle, Colorado... | reverse complement strand
ATTTTGGTATGTATAATTATAAATCAAGCGAGAAAATTAGTGATAAATATTTACATAAAACAAAAAGAAAAATAAAAGATTTATATAAATATGGATTAATTAATCAATGTATATTTATATTTCCAAGAGATATTAAATGTAATAAAAATGAAAGATTCCAAGATAAAATGGAATCTTTTTTATTGGAAAAATATAATATTTTCATAAATGATTAATATAAAAAGATGTTACCACCATCTTATTTTTAAATTACTTAAATTTGCGCTGAACGACTTAACGAGAAAACTGCTCTTAGGAGTAGGTGCGAAAGTCTGATCTCTCTTATATAACCACTATAAAATAGAGAGAAGAAGGGTCAAGTGTAAAGACACTTATTAAATTATATAATTTAATTTAAACAGAAGAACCTTTCTCGCCTATTTATCTATATATTTTTAATATATAAATTATGTAAATAGGTCAGTAGTCTTATATTTTATAAGATGAAAGTAACAGAATGATTTGGATGGCAGCCAGTACAGTATTTTATCAAACATTTGGATTCTTCAAAGAAGGATTACAATTTGTAAATGAATACAATAAATCATTAACAGAATTATCTATTGTTTATATGAAAACTCAAGAACAAATTGAAGGATTAGGTGAAAAAATCCATGATTTAAGTATTCAAATGGGAATTGCTACACAAGAAGTAGCAAAAGGTGCTGTAGAATTTGCAAGACAGGGTTTAAGTCAAGAAGATACTTTTAGAAGAATGGAAACAGCAATTAAATATGCTAAAATATCAAATTTAGACTTTAATACATCTGCTAGAATTTTAACTGCTACAGTAAATAGTATGGGTGTTAGTGCTGAACACGCTGCGGATATATTTAGTTTCCTTGGAGATTCCACAGCTACCGGGGCAGATGAAATCGGAGAGGCATTCCAACGTATGGGAGGTACTATTGGATCTACAGACATACCGTTTGAAAAAGCTGCTTCTTGGATAGCGGTAATTTCTTCCAAAACTAGAGAATCAGCTTACACTATTGGTAACTCAGTAAAATCTATAGTGGCACGTATGCAATCTTTAAAAGAAAAAGGTTTTGATGAAACTGATGGAACACAAGTAAACCAAGTAGCTAAATCATTGGCATCTATAGGTGTTCAATTAGTAGACAATCAAGGACAGTTTAGAAATTTTGGAACTGTTATGGATGAAATTGGTACTAAATGGAAAACATTAGATAGTAGACAAAGAGCTTATATCGCCACAACATTGGGTGGTTCGTATCAGCAAGCAAGACTACTTAATTTAATGGAGAACTACAGCGAATCAGTAGACCTATATAAAGAATCCCTAAACCAAGCAGGAATAGCAAATAAAAAATTTGATTTATATCAACAAGGTACAGAGGCACAATTAACCAGAATGAAAAATGTTTTTGAAGGTGTGTGGTTAAATACTTTTTCTTCAGATGGTATTAGAAATGTAATATCTGCATTGACAGGTTTAGGTAATATCATTAATTATATAATTAAAGCATTCGGTGCTTCTACTGTAGCTTTAGGAATAACAATGGTTTCATTTTCTTTATTCAGTAATGTTTTAAGAACAAAAGTAATAGCTAATGGTGCAACATTAATAGCAATGCTAAGAGGTACTTCCACTGCTTTAGCTGGAACAACTCTTTCAGCAAGATTAGCTACGATTGCTTTTACTGGATTATCTTTTTCAATAAGAGGCGTAGGTCTAGCAATGGCATCTACAATAAAATTTATGTCTGGATTGTTTTTCCCATTAGCAATTATAACAACTATTTCATTCGCACTTACCAAACTAGGTGAAATAGTATGGGATTTATTTCATAAAACTGAAAAAGCAAGAGAAGAATTTAATAAACTAAAAGATGAATTAAAGTCTCTTAAATCTGAAATAACAGAAACAGAAACATTGTTAAAAACATATGAAGATTTATCAGGTGGATTAGCTAAGACAACAGAAGAAAAGGAAAAATTAGCAGAAGCTACACAAAGATTGTCAGAATTGTATCCAGAAGCAGTAACAAAGTATAATGCTGAAGGAAAAGCTATAGAAAACAACACTAAGTTAATAAAACAATATTTAGAGGTTAAAAAAAAAGAAGAAGAAGAAAAAAGGAAAGAATTAAAAGATAGATTTATTGATACTAGTGATACAGATTTTGAAAATTTAAATGATAGTAAAGATAATATAAATAAGACAAAAAAAGAATTGGATGCATTTATAAAATTAAGAGATAGTAAAGGAATTTTTAAAAATGTAAAATACTCAGATAATGATATAGATGAAAATATAATAAGATTAAGAAAAGAATTAAGAGAATTCCAAGATGAATCAAATAAAACATTTGAAATACTGTCAACTGGAGCGTCAGCATTATATTCAGAATTTGATAATTTTGATTTAGGTTCTTCTAATTTAACATTATTTATTCGTGACATATTAAATAATTCAGAGGAATTGAATAAATCAGGAGTAGAAGATATTAGAGGATTTATAGAACAATTAGGCGAAGCTAAAGTTCCTAATATTTTTGCTGAATATAATAAAGCATTAGAAGAATATAAAGAATCTCCAATGTTAGAAAAAGATTATGAAACATTAGTAACTAAACAAGCATCTGCTTTATCTGCTTTAACAGATATATTTAAAGATTTAAAATTAGAAAGTAGTGACACTTTTAAGAAATTAAAAGAAGATTTTTTAAGTATACCAGAACCTACTAAAATTGAAGATCAAATAGTAGCATTTGAAAGATACCAAGAACAATTAGGCAGTAGTTTTGAATCAACATCAAAAGAAGTAGCAACATTAAACGATGCTTTAGATGAATATAATGAAAGTGGTAAATTTTCATCTAAGACTATTACGCAATTATTAAAAGATCATCCTAAATTAATTTCTTCTCTTACAACTGAGAATGGTATTATGAAATTAAATGCAGAAGCAGTTAAAGATTTAAGTAAAGAAATAGAAAAGGAATTCAAGAAAACATTAGAACTAAGAAATAAGGACTTAAAAGCACAAGAAAATGCTCTTACTAAGAAATTAGAAGGCTATAATTTAGAGATTAAAAAGTTAAGAGAATTAAGAAAAGAAAATGAAGTATCATATGCTGTTGAATTATTTCAAAATGCCGAAAGAAAATATGGTACACAATTAAGCGAAGCTAAACAAAGATATGAAGATGCTAAAAAATCAGGTAATAAAAATGAAGAAATAAAAGCATTGCAAGAATTAGATAAAATAAATACAGTAGATAAATTAAACTATCTTCAAGAAATAACTGATAGTTTAAATAAATTAGACGATGTAACTAATTCTATTAAACTTAATGATGCAACTATAGGTTTAGACTTCGATGCTTTAAGCAAAGAAGGTAAAGGTAAGTCAGATAAAGATAATCCAGTAACCAACTTAATCTCAAAATACACAGTAGAGCAAGAAAAAATAGATGCACTCTTAGAAAAATCAAAAGCAATCCAAGAAACACTTATCCCCTCTTCTGCTGAATATCGAAAAGAAACAGAAGAACAAATTAAACTTCTAAAAGATAAACAGAATTCTATTCATGATGAGAATATAGCACTAACTAATCTATCTAAAACAACACAACTCACAACAGAACAAAAGAATCAATTAGAGAAAGAATCTGCTAAAAACTCAACAGAATGGTATAAGATTCAAAAAGACATATATGAAGGTTCAGATAAAATGATGGCAAATACTTTATCTGAATTTACTAGTCAATTAACAGAACTAGATAATAAGCAACAATTTATAGAAAAAACTGCATCTAAATATTCTAAGTCATCTCAGGCATATAGAGATTCTATTCAATTAGAGATAGATATAATAAAAGAAAAAAATAATGTATTACATCAAGCTAATGAATTTATCAGAGAACAATTAGCATCTGGTAAATTAACTGCACAACAAGCAGAGGAATATCGTAAACAATTACAACCTAATTCTAATACTTATATGAGTAATATAGGTGAAGTAGACACTAAAAATCTAGACATCCTAAAATCAAAATATGAAGAATTAGACATACCAATCCAACAAATCACAGATAGAATATCAATGTTGCAAACTGTTCAATCTTTATATGACGAAGATTCACAACAATACATTTCCAATACTCAACAACAAATTAATGTAAATAAAGAATTAATATCTGCATTACAAGCAAAACATAAAGCAATTGAAGCAGATTTAGCATTGGCAGAAAAAGGAACTCAGACATACGATGAATTATCAAATATGTTATCAGAAGTAATAAAAGCAGAATTAGATGCTGTACAGAAGAAGAAAGAATTTATAAAAAATATTACAGATGATACTATTGATTTGATGAAGGAAGTATATGAGAAAGAAAAAGATATTGCTTTAGATGCTATTGATGCACAGATTGAAAAGGAAGAAGAAAGACATGATAAGATAATAAAAAATTTAGAAGATGAGATGGATGAGTATGAGGACAGTATTAATAAAAAGAAACAGTTAATGGATCGTTTATATAATACTGAAGACTATGATTCTGAAATGTCTAAACTCAATAAAGAAAAATTAGAGATTCAAAAGCAAATTGATTATTTAGGTAAAAATGATTCATATGAAGCACAAGCATTATTAGCAGAATTACAGAAAGAATTAGATACTAAAAATGAAGAGATATTAAATTCCCAAAGAGATAGGGAAAAAGAATTGCGTGAAGAGAATTTAGATGACCTTTTAGATGAATATAAAGATGAAAATGAAGCAAAAAAAGAATTAGAAGATGATAAATATGATTCAACCAAAAAATCATTAGAGAAACAAAAGAAAGAAACTGAAAGATATTATCAAGATATGATTGCTAATGAGATTGAGTTTAACAATATGAAAGAAGATTTGGCAAGTGGAAATGTTGATAATATTATCCAAGAGTTACAGAGATTAATAAATTTTGTTGGAGAAAATGAAGATAGTTTTGGAGCAGGTTTAGGTGAAACTTTAACTTCCAATTTACAGAATAAGATTGATTTGATTAGTAAGAATATAGGTAGTGGAAATAGTGGTTCAGGGGGTGGAAGTGGAGGTAATAATTCACAAACACCAAAAGCAGTTATTACTCCTAGTCAATATATTAACGAAAATGGAACTGCCATTATGAAAAGTAGAGCACTTGCATCTATTTTAGGAGAAGATGTTGATTGGGATCAATCTACAGGTAGAGTTAAAATAGGAAGTAAATGGTTTAGTCCTATTAGAAATGATAATGGAACAACATATTTAGGTGTAAGACAAGTAGCAGAGAGTTTAGGAAGAACAGTTAAATATGATGATGTTACTAAGAATATTTCTATATTTCATAAAGGTGGAGTAGCAGGAAATTCTAGTAATAGAATAGCAAATTTAATTGATAAATTATTTAACAAAGGAATAAAAAGTAATGAAGTACCTTCTCTCTTGGAAAATGGAGAAGTAGTATTGAGTAATAAGGCAATACAAAGTTTTATTCCCACATTACAAAGTGTAGTGCCTAAATTTAATATTCCTAGTTTTAATTTAGCAGGAGCATCTGGTGGTAACGCAGGAAATGTTTATAACTTAAACTTTAATATTGCTAATGTTTCCGGTGATGAAAAAGGTGCAAAATATCTCTATAATGAGATGATTAATGGAGTTAAAAAGTTAGGTAAAAATATTTAATATATTATATATATTAAATATAAATTATAAATATAATATTTAATAGATGATTAATTTTTATCATCTATTAAATTATTATATTATAAAATAAGAGAGGTGAATTTATTTGTCGATTTGCAGTAGTATGAATTTTTTACTTAACAATATAAGTAATGAAGATTTAAACATAATTAATGTAAATATATCTAGTGGTATGCAAGAAGAAATATTTTTACACACTAAAGAAGTAGAATTACAATATATAAAAGGCAGAGATAATCCTTATTACACATATACAAAACCAGAAGCATTAAAATTTAATGTTACATTTGCTTTTAATAATACATATACACATGATGATTTACGAAAATTAGGAAGGATTCTTAATATAAAAAAATTCATTCCTTTAACTTTTATAGACGATTCAAATGATACTTCTAGTATTGATAAAGTTTATGAAGAAGAAATACCTACTGAAATTGATATTTCTAGTGAATCTATAAATATAACAAGAAGTTATTATATTATGTTAGATGGAGATTCAAATTTAACTACAAATTGTATTCAACAAGGATATGTAACACTTAGTTTTATATGTAATTCTCCTTACTCATATTCTCAAACTTTTAATTCAGAAGTATTTGATTTGTCAGTTAATCCAATATATACAGATATTATATTTTATAATCTTAGTGATATTGAATTATATCCAGAAATTAATATTGTTAAAATTGGCAATGGAGATTTTAGTATTATTAATTTATCTGATAATAATAGAGAATTTAAATTTACAAATTTAATAAATAATGAAGTAATAAATGTTTTAAACGAAGAACAAATTATAACTACTAGTTTAATTAATACTTATAGGTATAGTAATTTTAATGATAATTATTTGAAGTTATTACCTTATCAAAGTAATACATTAAGGATAACTGGTACAGCACAATTTTATTTCAATTTTCAATATAAGTTTTTAGTATAATAAGGAGAAGGTGAATTTTATTGGAAAATAGCTTGCTTACATTTGACTTTTCAGATATAAAACAAATGCCTAATATGTATATTTGCAAACCTAATGATTTAACAATTTTAGGTAAAATAATTGATGCATATAATATAAATCTAAATATAAAATTAGGACAAATTAATGAATTATCATTTTCTATTCCGTATTATAAAGAAATAAATCATGAAATAGTAAAAAATCCTATATTTGATTTATTGAAGAATAGATATTTAATAAAATTTCAATATGAAAATTTTTTAGAATATTTTATAATAGATGTACCTGAAGACATTTCAGATGATAATTCTATGACAAAAAACTTATCATGTTACTCATATGCATATAGTTTAACAGATGATATTGTAACTTATAGTAATGAGGAAAGCTATTCACAAAATGCTACAGAAATATTAAATACAATATTAATAGACACATTTTGGAGTGTTGGCTATATAGATGCATCCTTTGATTTAATGTATAGAAATTTTTCTTTTGAAAGCAAAAGTTGTCTCGATTGTTGCTATGATATTGCAACTACTTTCTCTGCTGTAATTACGTTTGATACAATAAATTATAAAGTAAATTTATATAACTTAGATAATTTTGGTTTAGATAGAGGATTAACTTTTAATTATGGTAAATACATAAAGAATATATCAAGCAAAATAAATACTGATAATTTTGCAACAAAATTGATGGTATATGGAAAAGATAATTTAACAATCAGTAGTGCCAATATTACAGGTTCGCCATATTTGCTCAATTACATGTATTTTATCTACCCTTTTGAAAGACATTCTGAAACTGGTGAAGTGATTAAAAGTTCTGATTACATGAGTGATGGATTGTGTGGAAGTTTATTAGATTATGATTCTATGATAAGTCAACATCAAGGAGAATTTAGTAGTTTAACATCTCAAAAAATAGATTTGCGAGAACAAGTTAATACTGAAAGTGAAAATTTAAATACTTTAAATACTCAAATGTTAGTAATACTAGACTCTTTAGATATTGCACAGGCAAATAATTTAGACACTGAAGATTTATTATTACAAAGAGATAGTAAACAAGAATACATTGATAATAAAAAGAAGGAAATTAATTCATTATTATTTGATATTACTATAGACACTCCATGTACTAGTAGTGGTAATATTCTTTTATATTTAAATGATATAACAATGAATATACCTTTAGTTTCAGGTGATAATACTACAGCAATTGCTCTGAAAATATGTGATTATATTAATGATAGATATTATAATTATGATAATAAATTTCCATTAAATTCTACATTTAAAGCAATTTATAATGGTAATAACATTATTAATATAATACATTATACTACTGAAGATAAAGATATTCTTTATTCTTATTTTATAGATACAGATAATACTGGTTTTACTTGTACATTTAGTGATAATGTTAATAATGGATTAGAAAATCAAATAGCAAATATAAATTATCAAATTGATAGTTTAACTAATTTATTATCATTAGAAGAAAACTTTACCGAAGATGAATTATTTGAATTAAAAAAATTTACTATTAAAAGAGAAATAAGAAATGATTACATCTCAGATGTGGATCAACTTTACGAATGGTCAAAAAAATCTTTTGAAGACATGTATTATCCTCCCAGAATTTTAGAATTATCAATAATTGATCTTTTTAGAACTTATGATACTGGTTGTCAATTAGAAAAAGGTAAAGTTTGTATTGGAGAAAATGTTAAGATTTTATATGATCAATTTAATGTCAATGTATCTGCTAAAATTATAGAGTTAGATTTAAATTTTGATAGTAATGAAATAAATCTTACTATTAGTAGTATTAAAGAAATAAGTAAAGATAAAGATAAATTTCTTAAGTTAATTAATCAAAGTATTAGTACCAGTGTTCAATTAGATGCAAATAAATCATCATGGGGTGGTATAACATCAGCAAATAATGAAATTGCTAATATTTTGGATATTTTTAGAGGTAATATTAAAAATGAAATAAATTTCAATGTAAATAATAGTATACAAATCAATGAAAGAGGTATATATATTGCAAATGAATTAGATCCTTTGAAATATATTATTATTCAATCAGGAGTAATTGCTTTAACAATGGACGGAGGAAATACTTGGAAAACTGCTATTACCCCTACACATATTGTTGGGGACGTGATAATGGGAAATTTGCTATGTGGAATAAATTTGAAAATTGATGCATCTAATGGAGATGGAAAACAATTTTTCACAGTTGATGAAACTGGATTTAAGATTTATAACATGATTCTTTCTATTATTAGAGAAGATGAAAAAATGAGAGTTAATATTGATGGTGAAAATGGTATAGTAATAGAAAAGAAAAATGGAAGTACATGGGATAATCCTATAGCAATGTTTTCTGTGGATACTAATGGTGTGTTGAATATCAGAGAATTAAAGATATTAAATACACAAGGTAATACTGTGTTGAATATATCAGGTGAAAATAATGAGATTAATTTTGATAATTTTTTATCTAAATTTGGAACTATTAAGGCAGATAATCTTTATTTAAATGGTGCTAAATTAAAAGATAGTGCAGGAACAGTAACGACAGAAATAAATACCAAGGGGCAGATCCTTAATACAACAAATAGTGGTTTAAATTTTATTGATCGTGACGGTATAAATGCTATTGTAATAAAAGGTGAACCAAATAAATGTTATGGTTCTAATTTTGAAGCAAAAGATAATGTAACTAATATTCCGAATTATTGGTCAGGTGGACAATGCAGTACAGAAGCAGTATTTTCTGGAACTTATTCTCTTAAATTAATACCAAATGAAATATCACAACAACAACAAGTTAATAATGAAGGATTCGTTGACAGTTCTTGGATGTCAGGACAAGACGCTCGCATTTCATTCAGGCAGAAGTTTGGGATGGTAAGAGTGATATGCTTGAGACAAGATGGAATACCATTAACTTTAACAGATGATTCTATGGCAGAAATTGTATATAATGAAGATGGATCTGAAACAATAAATAATTTAAGAACAGGGGCTTCATTAGATTTTACATATGTTGATGAATGGAGAAATGGATATCGTTCATTTAAAGTAGATTTATCATCTTACCCAATTGGTAAATTTTATATTAAATTTCAAAATATAGATGCAACAAATCCTACTTATCTAGATCAAGTGCAAATAGAAAGCAATTATCTAAATAAATCAACAATATATTCAGATGGGCCAAGAAGTTTTTCTGTTTCTGAATTACCAATTGATTTAGTATCAGAAGATTTTATTGCAGATTGGAATTCATCAGGAGTTATATTTAATTTTGTTAAAATGTATACTGATTATCCAAATGCACAAATTAAATTTTCTTATAGTAATCGTTCCGAAATCACAACACAAATTACATTTTCTTATTCTCCAATTATAACTAATATTGATGGAATTGATTATTATACAGGAATAACTGTTTATCCAGATGGAAGTAATCTTCCTTCATCTATTACTAATGGTAAAATTAATGCAATTATCTTTTCTAGGGGTATGGTTAATCAATAAAAATAAATTAAGGGTAGAATATTCTACCCTTAACAATTTACCAAGTGATTTGAAATTCATTTATTTGCTTATCAATATCGTTATTAATTATTACATTTATAGTATCATTGTCTTTAAAATTTTTATATCTATTAAGATTTTGACTTTTAATATTTTTATATATTCTTGAAACTAATTCTTCTTGTTCATTTGGTAAAAACCTATTCCATAAATCATGACCACTACCACCTATTTTAAAGATTAGATTATTATCATTAACACCCAATACGTAATAATTATTATTTATAAATGCACTCATTCTTTCTTCTACTGGTCTAGTATCAATTATAGTATTACCATTTGAATTATTTGAAGGTAATTCTGTAGTTTGTGTTGTATTTTCATTATTTTCATTATTTTCATTGCTACTTTTAATATAACTATTTTCACCAGTAATGGGGTCATGATATCCAATAAGTCCTTGACCACCTTTATAAATTGGCATTTTTGGATGCCCTGTTGAAGCAACATTGTTAATATTACTATTATTTGTATTATTACTATTTACATTACCTACACTACTACTTACTTTCTTACTATTAATACTAACAACTCCATTCGTATTATTGTAACTAACATTCATACCAAATTGCTCACTAACAAATCGTAAAGGTATCATAGTCCTATTCATAATAATTCTACTTTGGGTATCTAGTAATATTCTTTTACCATTTACATATGCAAAATAATCTCCTACAATCAATTTAATCTCAGTATCATTATCATTTTTAGCAATAATTTCTTTAGTTTGTGTATTGTATGTGATATTATTAATACCAATTTGATTCATGAAAACTCTAAAAGGTACTAAAGTTCTTCCATTTTCATCAATAAAAGCATTAACATCTGATTGTAATTCTTGTCCATTAATCATAACACTAACACTATTACTTCCATTTCCATTTGCAAAACAAACACTACTACAAAATACTAAAATAAATAAACTCAATACAATACATAATATTGTTTTTCTACTTCTAATCATAATAAAATCACATCTCCTTTTTAATTAATTTTTGTTTTTTATTTACTTAATGTGTGCAAAAACAAATCATATTATTCTTTATATTTTAATACAGTATTATTTACACCTCCTTTACTATTATTTTAATACAATTAAGTAATTTTGTCAATAATATTGGATTAATTTAACGTAACAAATTATAAAAATAAATTTTAAATTTATTCTTGACATATTATAATTATTATGATATTCTATGATTAATAAATTTAAAGGAGGATTTTACCTTGGAAAATAAGAAAATGCCAGTTGTACAATGCAGAGCAGTTGCACTTAATAGTAATATTACAAGTCTAACAAGTTTAGCAAGTCTTTTAAAAACTATATCTACTACAGATCATGCTAATACTAATGTTTTAACAGAAACGGGTTCTGTAATATTTCATCCTGTGAGTGTGGAGATTAAATTTAAATTCTTATATGAAGATATCTCATTTATTAAGTTTTTTATACAAAATTATACTAATAATGAAATGGATTTAGGAAGTTTGAAATATCCTTATTCACCAATGATACAAGCTATTAAAGAGGAAATTATGATTGACGGAAAATTAAAAACCTTATATTCTGGTGCTATAATTTATACAAAAAATCATCTTCAGTATTTGCCTGGTAATTTAGATAAGTGTTTGTTAAATTGGTTCGCTAATTGTCATAATCCTATAAAAAGAAATTAATAATTAATAATAGTAATATATTTAATAGGTATTGTTTAAATTAAATTATTAATTAGCAATACCTATTTTTATTATTTTATTAAAATAATTTTTATAGATTATAAATATAATTTTTCTTGACTTTATAATTTAGATATGTTATTATTACGTAAATAGAAATATTTATTGTGATTAAACATTTTTTCATATCCACTTCTACTTTTGAAAAATACATAATTTTAATGTATAATATTAAATAGGAGTGTGATTTAAAATGTCAGTTAAAAATAGATTAAAAGAAATACTAGATGAACGAGGAATTAAACAAAATTGGTTATCTGAAAAAGCAGGAATAACAAAACAAACTATGTCAAATTTGATTAACAATAGATTTAATGTATCTCTTGAAAGTGCTATGAAAATTGTGAAAGCTCTTGATTTAAAAATTGAAGATGTATTTCATATTGAAGATTTATAAAAATGTATTTAATTTTTTAATTTTAGTATTGACTTTTTATACTAATACCTCTATAATACGTTTATAGGGTTTAAGTAGCAATTCCCTATAAATTTAATTATGGAGGTAATATTTATGATTAATCAATTAACCAATGAACAATTTGAAGAATTTATGGAAAGTTTCAACGACACACCAGTTTGGTTGAAGGTATTATGCGGAACTGTAAATTTAGATGTTTACTATCCTGAATTTGAATTTCTAATTTTTACAGAGATAGGGAAATACCAATTTGGTCACTTAAACTATGATGAAGAAAACAATTATCAAAACATTATAATTAAAATGGATGATATTAAATCAATACATATCTCTTCTATATTCGATGATGAGATTACCTTGCTGATGTGTGATGGTATCGAGATAATTTTAGGATTGAATTAGGGAGGTATTTAGTATGTTTCTAAATCGTAAGCCTATTTTGATGGCAAAAGGGTCAGAAGAGTTAAAATACTTTAAATACAAATTTTGTCATTATGGTTGGGTGTTGGATGTGAGACTTCGATTCTATACAGATTTGACGAAGAAGCAATTTGATTATTTCCTAGATTATGGATATAGCACAGATAAGATTAATAAATTTGAATTGACTGGCAAGTTTTGATTTTAGGATTAATTAGAAGATTATTTGATAATTAAATATAATTGATTTTTTAATTTTGAACATTTTAAAGAATCTACAAATGTAGGTTCTTTTTTATTTTTAAATTTAGGGATAGATTAGGCTTGCAATCTAATTGACAAGAAGTAACTCCTAAACTTCTTCCTTAAATTTGTATTTTTATAATTAGGAGTAAGATTATTAATATAATATTAAATCATATTTAGGAGGATGATAATTTTATGAAGAAAGTATTTTTAGATGATTTACCAAAAAAGTTAGGAATAGGTATTAATAAAAATAAAGAATATATAGATTGGCAAAATTGCATTGGGCATAAAATTAAATTTATTTATAATAATTTTAAAGGTGAGGTAGAAATAATTGAATATTTTAAAAATAATTATAGAATATATATTAATTATAATAATAATTATTACAATATAAGTACCTCCAATTTTATAAATTGTAAAATAGGTAAGATTTTAAATATTAATACAAATAAATATAGAAGTATTCACAAATATGAGATAGATGATATTATTAAAACAAAAACAGGTGAAATTAAAATAATAGAAAAAATAAGAATGGAAAGAAAAGGTTATAAATATAAATGTATGAAATGTGGCAATATTGATAAATTATCAGAAAATGAAATAATCAATGGTATAGGATGCAATGTTTGTTCGGGTAAAAAAGTTTTAAAAGGTATTAATGATTTATGGACTACTCATCCATATATAGCAAAATTATTAAAATATCCTAATAATGGTTATGAATTGTCATTTGGAAGTGGTAAATCAGAAATATTTATATGTCCTAACTGCAAGTACGAAAAATCTTATACAATTTCTAATATTACTAATAAACATTTTAGTTGTCCTCGTTGTTCAGATGGTAAATCATATCCAGAAAAATTTGCATTTAATTTATTAGAACAATTAGATTTAGATTTTATACCTGAATATAATCCTGATTGGATTAAACCAAGGAGATATGATTTTTATTTTGAATTGAATAATAAAGGGTATATACTTGAAATGGATGGTAGATTAGGTCATGGGTATAAAAATAGTATATCTGGTCAAACACCAGAAGAATCTAAGGCAATAGATGATTATAAAGATATGAAAGCAAAAGAAAATGGTATCGAAGTTATAAGAATTGATTGTGAAAAGAGAAATTATATAAAATTTAATATATTAAATAGTATATTAAATTCTTTATTTGACTTAAGTAAAATAAATTGGGATACAATTGAGAGTTTTGCTTTATCTTCTAGAGTTAAAGAAGCATGTGATTATTGGAATAATGGAATAAAAAATGCAAAAGATATTGGTGTTATAATGAGAATTTCTAGGACAACATCTATTAATTATCTTAAACAAGGTGTTAAATTAGGTTGGTGTGATTATAATCCTAAAATAGCAATGATAGAAAATTCTAGAGTTGTTGGTAAAAATAAAGGTGTTGCGATAATTCAATTATCTCTTAAAGGTGATTATATAAACGAATTTGAAAGTGCAGCAGAAGCAGAAAGACAATTGGGGATATTTCATACATGTATTGGTGATTGTTGTAATGATAAAGCAAAATCAGCAGGAGAATATGTATGGATGTATAAAAAAGATTATGAGAATAATAAAACTGTACCATATGATAGTATACATATTAATTTTAAGAAAATTATAGTGCAATTATCTTTAAATAATGAATTATTATCAGTATTTAATGGTATTCATGAAGCAAGTAATAAAATTGGTATTGAATTTACTAATATATCTGCATGTTGTAATAAAAAACGTATAATAGCAGGTGGTTATAAATGGATGTTTATAGAAGATTATGAATTAAATATAAATAATTTAGATAATTATTTTAATCTATTAAAATATAAAAATAATAAATGCGTTAAAAGTGTTGTACAATTATCTTTAAATGATGAATTCATAAAAGAATGGAATAGTATTAATGAAGCACAAAGAGAATTAAATATAAGAAATATTACTTCTTGTTGTAAAGGTAAATATAAATCAGCAGGAAAATTCAAATGGATGTACAAATCTGATTATGAAAAACACATAGAAGATAAAAATAATATTGCTTAAACACATATTACACATATTACATATAAACACATATTAATACAATCATCTAATCACAATTTTAAGAAAGGAGGAATTCTATATGAAAAATATAAATACAAACAAAATAAACACAAATAAACTAAACATCCTAACCACAATAACAATCCCTGAAAATTCACATAAACAAATACTACAAAAATTAAACACTGGATCAACCATAGAACAAATTGTAAATGAATTAGATATAATCATATCATTTTAATTTATCATTCTAATAATAACAAAACAAGGTGATATAAATGAAATTAATTAGATATGAATTGTTTTATGAAAGCAAATATTATAGTGGTGCTTTATCATATCCATTTTATCCAGAAAGCATATTAACAAAAAAGGAAATTAGAGAACATTATAAATTGTTAAAGCAATTACCAGAACCTAAAATAGATTTTAGTAAAGTTATTTTCTATTTTACAGAAGAAGGAAATTTAATATTTAATAAATTAATACCTAATATTAAAAGATGCATACCTTCGTTTTTACATATTGTTGAGAAACATATTGATTTTAATGAAATAGATTTGTTAGATAAGATTGTTTATGAAGATAAATGGCAAATTGCTATAGTAAAATAATAATATAATTATCTTCTGTATTTTAACTTGACATGCCATCTCTCCTATAGTAATATAGTATTAACACATAATACACTATTATAAACAAGGAGAGATTAAACTTATGAGAAATAGAATAACCAGAACATCATCTAGAAAATCAAGAACATCAAGGAAATCAAGAGTAAAAACTACTCTAAAAACTGGATTAATAAAACGTGGTGTAAGATCAACCAAAATTTCCAGAAAGGATGTGAATTTAAATATGGAAAATATAATTAGAGAAGATGAATATGGCAATAATGAGAAATTAACTTGTATAGCTAATATTAGAAATATTGTTCAAAATAATATAAAAGGAAAAGGTTTAACTAATAAAGATATTAGAAAGACATTGGGGATGAAAAAATATGAAAAATAAACCTAAAGTTGTAATTGACACTAATATTTTTATTGATGGTTTATTTTCATATAAAGAAGTAGATAATGAATATTGTATTAAAGTAATTGATTTAATTGACAATAGAAAGATTTATTTATTATTTGCACAAGATACTATAGGAGAATTAATTTATATAGCAAAAAATTTTGCCAGACATAATTTCAATAATATTAAAGATAGAATATCATTACTAAATTATTTAATTGAGTTATTTTACCATTCTACTTCTGTGAATACTTCTAATACTATTTCACCTGAAATTAATGATAAATATGATGATATGTTTCTAAAGTGTGCTATTCAAGGAAACGCAGAATATTTAATTTCAGATGATTTAAATAGTGGTATGCATGATGTTGAAGGTTTAGGATTCAAAATATTAAATGCTAAAGATTTTTGTATGTTATTTGAATAGGATGATTAATTTAGAGTAGATTAACTTCTACTCTTTTTGTTTTATCAATATCTATCACAATCACATATATCCCAACAATCACAACAACAAACAAAAAACATATTCTCCCATAACCACCTATAATATTACATTTATCATCGACATAAAATTTAAGACTTTTAAGAATAATTGTATTAAACTATTAATATAATTAACCAATAAAATTATTCTTAAAAGGAGTGTCCCAAAATGAAAAGAAAACTAACAATCCTACTATCGTCATCTTTATTAATACTATCTCTATTATCAATATTAACCATACTAACTTTAACAGGATGCAAAAAACTATCAGATAATTTTATCACTTATCAACTAGAGAAAGACATGAAAAATTCAAATTATGTTTATATTTCAGATACCAACAACAATGTACCATCACAAGAATTATCTCATATTTATTTTAACAATCCTAAAACTTCTACCACTATTCAAAACAACGAATCAGATACAATTAAAATTAAAAAGTATCTTAAACTAGGAATCAAAAATAAAAACAAAATCAATAACAATCTAAAAGATAACACAATAAAAAATTCCAATTCAGAATCAATCATTATAAGCAACACACTTCTTGAGATTGCTAGATTATCTGCTGAATATTCTAATCTTTTAAGAACTTATACTCTAGCAGATGCAAAGCAATATTATTATCAAAATAAGGATAAATTAAGAATATCAATGGTTTTTGTTGAAGAAGGAGATGAGGGTGGAAATAAGAAGAAAGATGAAGATAAAATAGGTAATGCAGTTATAGTTATAGGTGAGAATATTATCCAACCTATAAGTAGGAAAGTTGTTAGTTTAGATGATGAAAATAAAGATACGGAAAATAAAGAAAATAAACCTAAAATTAAATTAGTGACTTATGAGTACGATTTAAATTTAATAAGAGATAATAAAGTATTTAAATTTATTATTGTTGAGAATGATAAGAAAAGTATTTTTGATGTTAATTTAGGTAGATTGAAGTTTAATGAGTATTAATGGTTAATTTATGATATTTAAAATTTTATAAAGTGTTTTATTTAAAAGTATCCTATAAAATAAGATACTTTTATTGTTTTAATAATAACATTTAAAAGGATGTGATAATATTCCTGAATTTATTGAAAGTCAAATACTTGCATTAGGTGATAGAGTAATAAAAAATGTAATACAGTGTAATGGATATACTCATTATTTATATGCTAATACTGATATTAATGGAGTATATCAAATATGGACAGCAATATCAGATTTAGATGGTAATAATTTTATTGAGACACAAAGAACATTTTTTGAAAATACAGATACAACTTTTGAATTTATTTATGATTATAATATTAGGGAATATAATAATAAAGTTTATATATTTTATGATAAATTTGTATATACATATCATTTAGTAAATGGTAATGTAGTGATTGATTACGGTACAATATATTTTTATTTATCATCAATGGATTATAATGGTGATAAATATATAAACACAGAGGTTACAAATTTTGAATATGATGACGCATTAATATTTGGTTATGCCAATTTTGATTTTGAAATATACAATGATCATATTTATATGGCACATTATTATCCTAAAGAATGGGGAAATTATGATATAAAATTACATAGTTTTGATATTAATGGTAGTGGATTTGCTGATACTTTTATGTATTCATCTAACGGTGATGAAAATATTGATTATGGAATAAATATATTATTTGGTACAAATATCGTATACTATGTATTTTTAAATTATATTATTAGTGAAAATAAATATTATATATATCTTTCTAGTTCTAATATAGATGGTAGTAATTATATTAATATTAAAAATGATATAGATGGTACTAATTATATTAAATCATATTGTTATAGTGATATATTAAATAATATTTATATATCTGTATATAATAAAACCTTTATTTACAATATAAATAATAATTTATTATCTTATGTTGACGATATAGGTGGTTCAAATTACAACAATGTTAATTTTAAAGCACAAATTGATAATAGTTATATATACAGAATAATATTAAGTAGTGATAAATTAATTGATATTGTAAAGTTTAATATTAATGATAATACTTATGATAATACTTATAGTTCAACTATGTTAAATGGATTATACTCATCTAATTATTCTACTTATTATAATAGCAGTAATTACACTTACTATGCATATTACATTGTTAGTATTTCTGGTGTATTTTATTTATATATTGGTAAATATAGTGATTATATTCCACCTCAACCTCTACCTCAAGTACAATGCAGAGCAACACAAATTATTGCTTCAGCAAACACAGGTAAAATAATTTTATCAGTGCCTATATTATAAATAAACAAACAAATATAACCTCAAATAAGCATAGATATTTTATCTACACTTAAATAAGGTTAGAGAGAATTGAGGAAGCACCTGATATTAAATTAGCAAATCTATGTAGGCTTGTGAGGTAATACCCTCTACCTCACAAGTTAATTTCCAATAATATTTATGGGATATTATTGTTGACTGAATTATATCATAATCAAGGAGGGATTGTCAAGTATGAATTCAAAAAATAATTATGAAAGTTTAATGGAAAATGAAAAAAGTTTAAATAATTTTAATGTAATAAATGTAGGTGATGTAGATGACGTAAATAATAGTGAGTATATTTGTGAAAATGAAAGTGAGGATAGACTTTCTAATAGAAAGGGTGATATTAAAGTGGATGATTTGCAGATCAAAGAAAAATTCAATTTTGTTGAAAAAAGACTGGAAGATTGTGAAGATAAAATAGTAGGTATAGAATGTGACATTAAACATATTAGTGAAAGTCAAGATGAATTCCGAAATGAATTAAAATTATTAAATGTTAGTATATTAAATTCTAACAACAATATTTTGCAATTTCTCATGAACAAAGAGAAAAATGAAACTTGTATTCAGGTGGAGAGGACAAAAGGGAAATATGAGATTATAAAAAGGGGATTTATTTTTGTAACTGCAATTATTATTGTTTCTTCAAGTATATACTCTACATATTGTAATTATCATAAAAATAATAATGTAGATGTCAAGAATGTAAATAGTAATAATATTATCAATGAACAAATTACTAAAGCAATAAATGATAAAATTGGTGAGATAGTTAGTAAAGGAATTAATGAATAATAATTTTAATAAATAAAATTAATAATATAATATTTGAATAGAAGGAGAGTTTTGTAACGATTTTTAGAAAATTGACATACTCTAAACCCTTATAAATTAATGGTTTTGTAAAACGTGATTTTTGATAATTTTTAATATTTTGATGATTTTGGTAAGAAAAATTAAATATTAATAAATTATCAATAAAATAAAAAATAATAAAAACAAAAAGGAGAGATTATTTCAAATGACTATTTTGGTACTAGACAAGGGGCATATAGGTAAAAATTCAGATCCAGGTGCAGTAGGTAATGGATTATATGAGTCGGATTTGACAGACATTATTGTAGAAGGTATTGTTAATCACCTAAAATCTAACTACGAAGTAGATGTAAGAATTGCACCAAGAGGAACATTAACCGACAGAACAAATTATGCTAACTCTATTAAAGCTGATTATTTCTTATCAACACATATTAACTCAGCACAAAACACAAATGCATTTGGATTTGAGTCATTTATACATAATAATGCTTCACAAAAATCATTAGATATACAGAATATATTACATGCAGAAATTATGAAATATATGAAACAATACAATGTATTTGATAGAGGTAAAAAACGTGCAAATTTTGCTGTTTTAAGGAATTCTAAATGTAGTGCATGTTTAATAGAAAATCTCTTTATCTCAAATGTAAATGATGCAAAATTACTTAAAGATGCAAACTTCTTGGAAGGGTTAGTTAAAAGTATAACTAATGGATTGGCTTTAGGATTGGGATTGAAGAAAAAAATAGTAGATAAGAAAGAAGAAATAAAAGATAATACAAAAGAAGTTAAAGATAATACAAATATAAATATTTTGAATACAAAAGATTCAGTTAAGGTTAAAGTAAATGATGAAGATGCATATGTTGAAAATTATATAATTAATGATCATATTTATTTTTCAGTTAAAGATTTTTGTAATATGTTTGGTAAGGAATATAAATGGGATGGAGAAAAAAGAGAGATTAGTATTAAATAGTTAATATAAATATAATTTTTAGGAGGTGTTTTTATGAATTTATTTCCATATGAAATACAAGAATTTTCAATACAAAAATTTTCAGAACAAAATTTATGGAATTTAAAAATGATTAATGTAGAAAGTTTTTGGAACAATCCAAATGGTTCAAAAGGTGAAGATATAGTAATTGCTGTAGTTGACACTGGTTTAGATGTAAATCATAAGGAATTTACTGGTAGAATTATTGGTGCTAAAAATTTTACATCTATTGAAAGTATAGATAATGTAAAAGATGTAGAAGGTCATGGAACACACGTAGCAGGTACAATTGCAGGGAAAACTACAGGTGTAGCACCTGAAGCAAGGATTATGCCATTAAAAGTATTTGGTGATGCTAAAGTAAATTTAAATATACAAGAAGCATTTATTCATATTCTTAGATGGAATGAAACTGCTAAAGAAAAAGATAAAGTTGTAGCAGTAAATTGTAGTTTTGGTGGTAGTTATGATCCAATGATGCATTATCTTATTCGTAGATTGATTAATTCAGGAGTTGCAGTTATTGTTGCTGCTGGTAATTCTGGTGATGGAAGAGCAGACACGATAGAATTTGCTTCTTATCCTAGTTTTTTATATGAAGTAATAACTACTGGGGCAATAGAAGAAAGTGGTAATCCTGCTGGTTATAGCAATACACATGATGGTATTGATGTAGGTGCTCCTGGTTCTTTGATATATTCTGCATGGCCTAACAATGAGTATAGATTATTAAGTGGTACTTCAATGGCTACTCCACATGTAACTGCTTTATATGGTTTAATTGTTGCTTCTTTTAAGAAAAGAGAAAAAAGATATCCAACTGTTAAAGAAGTAGAAAGTATTTTATTTAAACATATTAAAAAAGTTAATATTGATTCTGCTTTTGTTGGAGAAGGTATTATTGATGCTACATTTATTACAAATCGTTGGCCTTTATATCGTTGTCAGGTAGGTGCTTACTATAATAAATCTGGTTGTGATCAAATATTACAACAAGTTAAAAATGCTAATTTCAATACTTATATGGCAAAATATTAAAATAAATAGAAAGGTAACTTTTTATCTATGAACGACTACCTAAAAAATTTCATAAGTCTAGAAGAAAGAAAAGTATCATCTCTAATCATTTGTTTATTAATAGGTTTCATCTATTCCCTCTATTCTTATCATATCAATGGTGACATTGGAGATAATTTATTAAAGTTAGTTGAATTGTTAATCTATAGTGTAACAGGACTAAATGTTGCAAATGCAATTGGTGGTATTATGAAAACTAAAAAAGAATTTGATGATGTGAGTAAGGAAGTTGGGAATAGTAAGTAATTTACTTCCTCTAACATCCTCTCTCTTTTAATTTACCTCTTCCCTATCTTCTCCCCTATTCAAATGATGAAGTTATTTGTCAATTAATTGGAAAGATAGGGGACGTAAATTTATAAGTATTATAAAAATAAATAATAAAATTAAATAATAAACATAAAGGAGAATTTATATTTTAGAAAATATAAATAAAATAAAAGAATTCATAAATAAATTATTTAATATCAATCCAAATGAAGAAATG
>Ga0208958_1001549_pt1 | contig 22450 bp, 24 predicted proteins | sample RifOxyB1_FD_184032 | JGI IMG/M metagenome (GOLD analysis project Ga0208958, IMG submission 184032) | Soil microbial communities from Rifle, Colorado - Rifle Oxygen_injection B1 (SPAdes) | ecosystem: Environmental > Terrestrial > Deep subsurface > Rock core/Sediment | place: Rifle, Colorado... | reverse complement strand
ATTTATTCATGTCTACTTGTTTTTTAATTTTAAATGTGAACTAAGGGTCAAAAACACCTAGTGCATGTTTACTTTAGGTGCCCTAAGTATATAAATCTAACGCTTAGAAGGGGTTTTATGGAGGGAAAAACTTTAAATTAAGGTGAGGTTATGGCCTTGATTCTTGAAAATAAAAAATTTATAAAGGGTGGATATTTAATTAATTGATGAAAATAAAAAAACTAGAAAATCCTCAAATGACTGGACTGAGAATTGCTCTTTTTGCTATTTCCCTTTCCCTTCTAGGCTCAGCATTATCTTTATGGGCTCCAATGGTTAATCAATTTATTGTAAATTTAATTGGGATTGCTCTACTAATAATGGCTATTATAATTTTATTATGTGGGATAGAATTAAAAAATAATTAATTTCCCCTTAGCAGAAACTTCTTAGAGATGCTTAAAGGTTTTCATCTCTGAAACACATAGAATTGTCATCTAATACATCTATTTGATCTTTAGGGTTTTTATTTATATCTTTAAAGGCTTTACCAGCCACCCCCATAACACCTGCTATAAAAGTCCAATATCTATCAACTTGTTTTTGGTAAGAAGATGATTCTTGTGGTTCATTTGCAGATTCTTCAAGAGCTGATTTACACTTTAAAAATTCCTCTCTAAATTGAGAGGTAATATTTTCTAAAGAAACATAATCATAAACAAAAGTTTGGTAATTAGGATTTTGAGATAATCTAGCCAAATCTGAAGCATTTTTATGGTGAAAAAGTTCACCTAATTTTGAAGTATAGCTTAAACGTAATTTTTCTAGATCTTCTAAACTGTTTGGCATTATTTTAAATTAAATTTATACTATATAAATATTATTTTAGTGAAGTTATTAATTAATATTTCATGCACTTAGGGTGATTGTTATTGTTGGTGCATATATGCTATACTTTTTAGGTTATGCTTAAAGGTTTTAGCAGATGTTTTGCATTAAAAAAATTAAATTTGATGGTTATGAGAAATACAAAATCCCTTAACTTGTTTTTGTCAATTTTTATAAATTCTATAATTATTAACTTAGTAAATTTGGTAAGAACAAAGTAATCACGAATTTTGTTATCAGAATCAGCAGTTCTTAAATTAAAGACAAATTTAACAAAGTTTTCTAAGTTAGTCTAGCTAATCTATATTGAGTTAACTATATTGAGTTAACTATATTGAGTTAACTATATTGAGTTAACTAGTGCTAACTAGTTATTTCATTAATTTATAGTTTCTAGCTAGTTTTGTTAATCCAACTACTAGGACAACAAGAGCTACTAGCCAGCCTAAGATTCCATCAGTAGCTGTACCTATCTGATTAACTCCAATAAGCGGCAATAGCAACAGTATACCTAGTACGGTTACCAGCCAGGCAGTTATTTTTGCCATTTTACTTTTTTTGTCCCTCTTTTTATTTTGCCTCAAAGGGCTATTTGAACTAATTTTCTCGGCATTTAGACCCCAAACTGAGGGCTAATATTGCCTGAAACCAGGCTGTTCAATAGACCTGATTTAGCTATTTCACCTTATTTTTAGCTTAATTTATATAAGCATTTTAGGTTTTTAAAGGTTATTTTTAGGTGGTTTTTGAGTTTTTGTTTTTTAAATTGTTTCTGAAAAGTAAGTTGATTTTGTTGATTTTGTTGAAAAATATGTATTTTAATAGTTATTTTTGTGTTTATTTAAGGGTGTTTAAATGTGATTTTGTGGTGTTTAAATGTGATTTTTGTTTATATTAATTTATCGTCGGTATGTGGGGTGTTTATAGGTGTTTAAACAGGTGTTTGTCTTATTTTGTAGGGTGTTTAAAGTTGCCTTTTTAGTGTTTATTTTAGAATAAACAGCGAAACATTTATATATTATATTTCGTCTATAAATGATAGAATGTTTAACTGGTTTTCAAGGAAAAAAGAGATGGAAGTAATTAAGCATGAGATTAAAGGCTCTTTTACTGATGTTAAACAAGATATTTCTAAAATTAGTGATTGGATAAACTACTTAAACAGCCAGGATGATCGTATAAACAGCCGTTTAAAAGATGTGAGTGATGATATAACGTCGATGAGGGATGAAATTGAACAGCTTAAAGATGTTATTTCTTTGCTTGGAGATGGGCTGTCCAAACAGGTGTTTAAAACAAACAGCGCCCGTTTAAACAAACAAACAGGTGTTCAAGGTGTTGAAGAGGCTGTCCAAACAGCTGTCCAAACAGGCAATTTTAATGGATTTTTAGGAATATCTAATTTATCTGTAACAGAAAGGGCTATAATTTGGGTTTTAGCAAATAGCGAATTAAAATTAAGTTATGATGATTTAGCAGCCATGTTAGGAAAAACAAGATCAACTATAAGAGGGCAGATAAATAGTATAAAACAGAAAAGTGAGGGACTAATTGAAGAGTATGTTGAACAGGGTGGGAAAAAGAGAGTGTATATACCTGAGGAAATAAGGGAAAAAATAGTTAAAAATGTGAAAGTGAGAGTACAAAGAGAAGATAAAAAGACTAAAAAGAGGTAAAAAGAGTTATAAAATAGGTAAAAAGATGGTTTGTAATACCTAATTTGGTCTAAAAAATAGCTTAAAAAGTGAAAAGTGAGGGTTTGTAAGGGTAAAAATTAGCTAAAAATGGTGGGAAAAAGAGAGTTGAGAAATAGTAAAGTAAGGGTATTAATAAAAATAAGTGAAAGAGAGTGTTAAATAAAATTATTAAATTGGTAAAAATGTTAAATATTCAAAAAAACAAGGCAAAGTGAAGGTTGGGGAATCTTTAAACTGGCTATTTTCCATAGATTTTTTATGGAAAAAATAAGAAAACAGGTAAAAGAGAGAGGTAGTAGTTAAAAGGAGGTGATGTAGTAGTTAAAAATTAGTTAAATAAAATTAAACAATTATGAATTAAGGAAAAGTAATAGGGGAAAAATAAGAATTATTCGGTATAGCGTAGAAGTTAATTTAATTAGTTTAAATATTTCTTAAAGTCATAAGAGTTTCTAAACTAGCTAATTTTTGAAAATCTTTAGGTATATGAAGGAGGATTTTTTTATTATTTATTTTTTCTTTATCAAGGGGAAGACCTTTTGAAGAGATCCTCTGAATATAGTCTCTAATAGAGCTTTCTGAAAGATTTAGTGATGAAGAAAGAAAAGCATAGTCGATAAGTTCACCTTGTAGTTCAAACTGGTAAATTGCTGAATAGACAAGCATTTCTTGGTTTGTTAGCCTCTTAATCTTATTACGTAGGTTTTTTTTAAAGTCATCAAGTTGAAAAATAAGACTTGAAGGAGAATTTAAGGTTGTTTGAAGGGTTTTATCGACGGTAATCTCTGAATTAGTAGTATTACTAATAGTGTTAGATTTAGTGGTTTTAAGTCTTAAATTATGTGTCGAAGTGTCTGTCTGTCTGTCTGTCTGTCTGTCTGTCGAAACCCCATTGTTTCCTATGGAACTTACCATATTTAGTTGTTTTAAGGGCTTAAATGGTAAAATATCTGTCGTAATAGGGTTTTTGAGAGTATTATCTGTCGTATTTGAATATTTATCTGTTGTATTATATAGTTTATCCGTCGAATTATGTGTCGAAGTGTCTGTCTGTCTGTCTGTCTGTCTTATCTCTTTTAATTCTCCTAATTCTTTCATTATTAACAGTAAGGATGTTTGAATTTCATTTAACTCTTTATGTAAATCCAATATATTATCCTTCAAAAAATTAATATCTTGTTTTGCCCTCTGAAATGCGTCTTTGATGTTTAAATCCATTAATTAGTTATATTGATGAGAGTTATAAATTTAGCTATAATTATTTATAGTTGTTTGAAAGAAGAGAGTGTGCTTTATTAGAAAGTCTCCATTTAATTCTTCTTGAATACTTAATACCTTTAGAATTTTTATCTATTTGAGTTACTAAATTTTTAGAATTTAGTTCACTTAGGAGATCCTTAGTGAATTCTTCATCTCTTGCAATTTCATTAGCTATTTGAGATGTAAAAAGAGATTCTGGAAATTTATCATGTAAAACAGAAAGGATGTATTCTGAAATTTTTCTTCTTTTTTCTTCTGACAGTCTCATAAGTTTATAAAAGAAATCAGTTTTTTATAGGTTTTGATTAATTATAATTAATTAAATCTAAAATTAATTTGTTATTTTTTATTCTTACCTTCAGTTGACTTAATGTTTGTTAAATCATCTTTAGAAAGGCTTACAAGCTTAGGTATAGGCATATGGAGTGGTAGGTTTAAATCATCTTCTAATTGAAAGGCTTTAAGATTGCATTTTGAATATATAGCGTTTAATAGAGGTATTCTAACTTCTTCTAGTATTGTTTTATCTTTCCATTCTTTATCAATTTTTTTAGCTAAAGTATCATCAGAAATATTAATAAGAATACTGCCTTCAAAATTAAGGCTTGCTATATTTGGTGTATAAATAACTTTAAATTGATATTTGAAGTTAAATAAATTTGAGTTTTTTATTAAATCCATAGGTGTTTTAACAACATCTAAAATCTCGACGTGGGTATTAATCTTAATATCTTTATTAGTAATAGAATCTCCTTCTTTTTCTCTTTCAATAGATATCTTATTAAAGCTAAATCCAACAACTTTCATTTTAAAATTATAAAATTATCTTAAATCTTCTTCAGAAATTACAACAAAATCACCTATAGCCATTATAGAGTTGTGTGGTAATAATAATTCACCAGCATTTGTTCTCTCAAGGTTAAGATTTTGAGAATATGGTGTAGAATTTTTAACAACTAATTGTATTAATTCACCACTTCTGGTCTCAAAAGTAATATCTTGGATAAATCCAATTCTTTTTCCCTCTTTTGTGACTACCATTTTTCCTACAAGGTGTTTTAGAGTCTTTTTATCCTCTGGCATGATTGATAAACAAGGATATTGTATTTAAACTTTTCTATTGTATTTTGTAATCTCTTCCAGAATATATGATAAATTGTTATAATTGTTGATTTTAACTAAAATTTAATATTTAAACTTAAATTAGATCTATAAAAGTTAAAATTAGTCTATTTAAGAATATTTATTATTACTAATACTTGTTATTAGGGATATTTAATGATTTTAATGATATTTAAACAATTGAAAGGAGAAATATAGTTAAATATAAGGAAAAAAACGTAAAAACTATTTAAAATAGACTCACCCCCCTGTTTCCTATAGAAGTATTTAAAAAGAAATTTTTGATTTTTGATGATTTTGTTGATTTTATACTTTTAAAGTTATATATTATATATTATATATATTACTATATTATATATATAATAATATATAATATAGTATATAGTAGGTGTATAATACCTAAATTATTCATATAAATTGTTTATTCACATAGATTATTCATAAAAATTAGTAAAAGTCATTTTAACTAATATTATTTTTCCAAGAGAAATAGGGGTGTGTGGTTAATTATCTTTAATTAAACCTCTTTTATCTACAAAACCTCTCTTTTTGAAGATATTTGTTAAATTTTAGTTTTTAGTTTAGATTTTCCATAGGAAATAAAGGATATAGATAGATTATAATAAAAAGGTTTATAAGAACCACTTCAATTTCAATGTAGTTAATTAAAAAATTAATATTTAAAAAGAGGGGTGAAAAATGAAGTCTATTGATAAAAAGCAAGATATTGACAAAATATTTGATTCTTTTATGAATGGTAGTTTATTTAAAGATAAATTTGTCTTACAGACTAGTTATAATCCAGATAATATTCCACATAGAGAGAGTCAAATTTCTCAAATAGCAAGTATTTTAGCTCCTTCTTTAAGAGGTGAAAGAACAAGTAATTTATTTGTTTATGGTAAAACAGGTACAGGTAAAACACTTAGTGTACAAAAAGTAAAAAATGAATTATTAAAAAGAAATCCTGAAAGTAATAAATTAGTAATTCAATATATTAATTGTAAATTAAAAAAAGTATCTGATACAGAATACAGGATATTAGCAGAACTTATAAAAAAATTAGGTGGGAGTGTTCCTGCAACAGGATTACCTACAGATCAGGTATATAATAGATTTATTGATCTTATTGATAATGAGAAAAAACTAATTATTATCATTTTTGATGAGATAGATCATGCTGTTGATAAAATATCTGATAATTTTTTATATAATTTAACTAGGTTAAATTCAGAATTATCAAAAAGTCAAATTAGTATTGTAGGTATTAGCAATAACCTTACTTTTTTAGATGGATTAGACCCAAGAGTAAGAAGTTCATTAAGTGAAGAAGAATTAGTATTCGCTCCATATAATGCCTTACAATTAAAAGATATTTTAAAAAAAAGAGCTGAAATAGCATTTAAAGAAGGAGTTTTAGATGATGGAGTTATAGAGAAATGTGCTGCCTATGCTGCAAGAGAACATGGAGATGCTAGAAGAGCTTTAGACTTACTTAGAATTTCAGGTGAAATTGCTGAGAGGAATAATAAAGATAAGATAACTTTAAATGATATTGATACTGCAAATGAAAAAATTGAGAAAGATAAGATTTTAGATATTGTTATGACTGAGCCAAAACAATTTAAATTAACATTATTAGCTATTATTCATTTAATTGATAAAAATAATCTAAAAGAAATATTTACGGGTGATGTTTATAATCATTATCAAGAACTCTGTGATCAAACTAAAACAGAGATATTAACTCAAAGAAGAGTTTCAGATATACTTTCTGAATTTGACATGATGGGATTAATTAATAGTAGTGTAATTTCAAAAGGCAGACAGGGAAGAACGAGAAAAATCAAATTATTAATACCAAATAATTTAATGTTAAGGGTTAAAGACATTTTATATGATTCATTAAGTCTAGAACATTTAAAATAATAATTAATAAATTATCAATTAATTAGTAAAAATGAACCAAGAAATCCTAACCTTTTGTATGCAAAATGGAGTTTTACTAGATAAAAAACTTATAGATTTAATAGATGAGTTTAGTGATAAAGAAATATTAAAACGATTTTTATCAGAAATAAATTTTCAATATAATCAGAAAATTCTAACTATCTCTTTTTTTAATGAAAACAAAGATAAATTAGGTAAACATATTTTAAGTTATTCAAAAGAAAATAGGGAAAAAATAAGGCAATTCTTTCTTAGTATGGGTATTAGTCTTAATTTAGAAATTTATGATAATAAATCCTTAATTTTTAAAGATAATGAAACAAAATCTGGAAGCTATATTAATCTTAAAAGAATATATCAGAATAAACCTAAAAAAATTGAAGTATCAGACTTTGTTAAAAATTTCAGAAGTAGATTTATTTCAATTAAAAATATATTACAAGAAAGAAAAGAACTTGAAAATTTAGTTTCTATAAATAGAATAGAAAACAGCGGATCTTATTCAATAATCGGACTTGTTTATAATAAGAAAGTTACAAAAAATGATAATATACTTTTAGAGGTAGAAGATTTGACTGGTAGAATAAATACTATTATTACTAAAAACAGACCTGAGGTTTATCAAAAGGCTAAAGAAATTTTACTTGATGAAGTAATTGGACTTAAAGTTAGCGGATCAAGGGAAATTGTATTTGTAAATGATATCATTTTTCCAGATGTAAAATTAATAGAAAAAAAGAGGTCACAAAATAATGAATTTGCAGCATTTACTTCAGATATTCATGTGGGTAGTGATAAATTTTTAGAAAGTAATTTTATTAAATTTATTAAATGGTTAAATGGAGAGATAGGAACTAGTAAACAAAGAGAGGATGCTCTTAAAGTTAAATATCTTTTTATAACAGGAGATTCAATTGATGGGGTAGGAGTTTATCCAGGGCAAGAAAATCAATTAATAATTCATGATGTTAAAGCACAATATAAGAAATTAGCAGAACTTCTTTCTATGATAAGAAAAGATGTTCATATTATTGTGTGTCCTGGACAGCATGACGCTGTTAGAGTTGCTGAACCTCAACCATTTATTGGGGAAAATTATGGAAATGATTTATATGAGTTAAAAAATATATCACTTGTTACAAATCCTGCTTTAATTGAAATATCTGATGCTAGGTTTAAGATACTTATGTATCATGGTGCAAGTATGCATGGTATAATTAATAGTATTGATGCTTTAAGAACAAATAAGGCACATAATTCACCTACAAGTGTGATCAAATATATTTTAAGAAAGAGACATCTTGCTCCAACACATTCTTTAGTAACTTATACTCCTTGTGAAGATGAAGATAGTTTATTCATTCATGAAATTCCAGATATATTTTTGTCAGGAGACTTACATCGGCCTGAGATTTCAGAATATAATGGTGTTTTATTAATAGCTAGCAGTTGTTGGCAATCAATAACTCCTTTTGAGGAAAAGGTTGGAAATAATCCTGATCCTTGTAAAGTACCTATAATGAATTTAAAAACAAGAGAGATAAAAATGCTTGACTTCAGTGATGATTTACTTGGGGAGAAAAATGATTAGCAATATTAAAAAAATGGTGTTTTGTGATGCAAACTGAAAAATATTTTAATTATTTGAATGAACAAATTCAAGAGAGTTATTCTGTTGCAAGAGAAGCTAGAAAGAAAGGATTAGATCCTTTGAATGATGTAGAAATTCCTCTTGCTAGAAATCTTGCTGAAAAAACTGTAGGATTAGTGTCTACTCTTCATCCTCAAATAAATGATCAAAAAATAGTTAACAGAATTATAGAATTAGAGAAAGAGTATGGTAGTTTAGATTTAGCAGTATGTTTAAAAATAGCTGAGGAAATCGCCAAAGAAAAATTCTGTAAATTTTCTAGTTTACTTGAGGGTATTGAAGCTGGGGTAAGAGTGGGCTTTGCATATATTACTTTAGGAGTTGTTTCAAGCCCTATAGAGGGCTTTACTTTTTTAAAGATAAACAAAACTAAAGATGGTAAAGAATACTTTGCGCCTTACTTCTCTGGACCGCTGAGAAGTGCTGGTGGAACAGGGGCAACATACTCTTTAATAATTATTGATCATTTAAGGGAAATATTTGGTTATAGTAAATATGATCCTACAGAAAAGGAAATTAAAAGAACTGTAACAGAAATTTTTGATTATCATGAAAGAATTACTAATTTACAATATCTTCCCACTGAAGAGGAAGCAGAATTTTTAGCAAAAAATTTACCTATCCAAGTTACAGGAGAACCATCAGAGGTTATAGAGGTTTCAAATTTTAAAGATTTAGAAAGAATAGAGACTAATTTTTTAAGGAGCGGTGTTTGTTTAATGCTTGCTGAAGGCATAGCTCAAAAAGCTCCAAAAGCTCTAAGAGTTTTGAAAGGATTAAGAGAGAAAGGATTTAAGCTTAGTGATTGGGATTTTTTAGAGGAGTATTGTAAGATTCATGAAAAAAGATCTAGTGGTAGTAAAGAGACAGTTGCTACATACATGAAAGATTTAGTGGCAGGAAGGCCAATCTTTGGACATCCATCAAGATCTGGAGCATTTAGATTTAGATATGGAAGAAGCAGAGTTAGTGGTTTTTCAGCTGTTTCTATAAGTCCAGCAACAATGGCTCTTTCTGATAATTTTCTTGCTGTTGGAACTCAGCTTAAAATTGAAAAACCAACAAAAGGGTGTGTTATCTCTATATGTGATTCTATTGATGGACCAATTGTTAAGTTAAAAAATGGAAGTGTTAAAAAAGTAAATAGTTATGATGAAGCTAAAAATTTGTATAAAGATGTTGAAGAAATAATCTATTTTGGAGATATTCTGTTTCCAATTGGAGATGTTGTTAATAGAAATAGTATTTTACTGAAGCCAGGATATGTTGAAGAATGGTGGAATTTAGAACTTGAGAAAGTAAGCCAAAAAGTTGATAATTATTTAGATGTTTCACTTGAAGATGCAGTAAGATTATCTAAAGAGTACAGAATACCTCTTTACCCAAAATATTTATTTTTTTGGACACAGATAAATTATGAAGATTTTCTTGAATTTTTAAGGTGGCTTTCTTATGCAAGACTAAATGGAAAGATTATTTTACCTTATAGTCATATCGAAAAAGAAAAATTTACAAAAGCTAAAAGAGTTCTTGAGATTCTTGGCATTGAACATAGTGTAACTATAGAAAATGTTGTTTTACCTGAAACTGAAAGTAAAGCTTTGTTTGTTAATTTAGGGTTGAACTTAGATTTATTTAAAACTGAAAATTATTTTATTGAAAAAGAAGTTAATTTAATTGCAGATAGAGTTATTGGAATTAAAGATAAGGATGTTCTTTCTATTATTAATGATCTTTCTGAATTTCATATCAAAGATAAAGCTGGGGATTTTATAGGGAGTAGGATGGGTAGGCCTGAGAAAGCAAAACTAAGAAAATTAACTGGGAGTCCACATATTATTTTTCCTGTAGGTGAGGAAGGTGGAAGATTTAGAAGTGTTAATGAATCTTTAAATGTAGGTTATATAACTGGAGATTTTCCATTATTTTTTTGTGATAATTGTAATTCAGAAACTATTTACTCTATATGTGAAAAATGTAATTTAGAAACTAAATTAAAGGTTTTTTGCCCTATATGTAATAAAACTATCTCAGGAGATAAGTGTGAAATACATAATTTAGGGAATAAATATTCAAGAAGAAGAATTGACATTAAAACTTATTTTTATGATGCTTTAAAAAAATTAAAAATTGACAATGGGCAGATACCTGATTTAATTAAAGGTGTTAAGGGAACATCTTCAAAAAATCACTCTATAGAAAATTTAGCTAAAGGTGTTTTAAGATCTATGTTTAATTTAAATGTAAATAAAGATGGAACTATTAGGTATGATATGACTGAGATTCCTGTAACTCATTTTAAACCTAAGGAAATATTTGTAAGTATAGAAAAATTGAGAGAGTTAGGATATACTCTAGATAAAGACGGCAAAACTTTGGTTAATGAAAATCAAATTATAGAAATAATGCCTCATGATATTATAATACCTTGTAATGGAGATTCTGGAGATGAGAGAGCTGACGATGTTTTTGTAAATGTAGCTAATTTTATAGATTTGATGTTAGAGAAATTTTATGGATTAAACAGATTTTATAATATTAAGAAAAGAGAGGATTTAGTCGGACAATTAGCTGTATGTATGGCTCCACATAATTGTGCAGGTGTTATTGCAAGAATTATTGGATTTTCCAAATCACAAGGGTTAATGGCAAGTCCATATATGCATGCTGCAATGAGAAGAGATTGTGATGGTGATGAGGCAGCTATGATGCTGCTTCTAGATGTTTTAATAAACTTTTCAAAATCTTATTTGCCAAGTCATAGGGGTGGAACTCAAGATGCTCCTCTTGTCTTAAACGGAAGAATTGTTGCAGGAGAGGTAGATGATCAAATTCTTGATTTTGAAGTTGTAGATAGATATCCATTAGAACTTTATGAATCTGCAGAAAGAAGAGAACACTCTTCTAAGGTTAAAATTGAAAATGTAAAACAAAGAATTAGAGAGAATAAAGATCCTTTCAGAAAAATAGAATATACTCATAGCACTAGTGATTTTAATGAAGGAGTTTTATACAGTTCTTATAAAAAAATACCTACAATGCAAGAAAAAGTTCAGAAGGAGATGGAGCTTGTTAAAAAAATCAGAGCTGTTGACACAGGAGATGTTGCCAGACTTATAATTGAAAGACATTTTATAAGAGATATAAGAGGTAATTTAAGAAAATTTTCACAACAAGGTTTTAGATGCGTTAAATGTAACAGTAAATTTAGAAGACCACCATTAAATGGTATATGTACTTCTTGTGGTGGTAAATTAATCTTTACAATTTCTGAAGGAGGGATAATCAAATATTTAGAACCTGCAATACAACTTGCAAATAATTATGATATTCCTGTATATGTAAAACAGAATTTAGAATTAACTAAAAAGTACATAGAAAGTATATTTGGAAGAGAAGAAACAAAACAGACTGATTTAGGTCAGTGGTTTGGGTAGTTATTTAAATGTTAAGCAATTAAAAATTAAATGGATGAAAAATACCTTATTCCAGGGATTATATTTATATTAGTACTTGGAATATTTTATGAATTTTTTGATTTAAGTATTGGTTGGAGTTTTTTTCTGTCTGTTATTGCCTTTGGAGTTGCATTCTATTTTGTAAATAAATTCAATTAGATTTTTTTATTACTTTTTATTTGTGAAAATTTAACATATTTAGTATTAAGAAAAAGTAGTGCTATAACTTTAAATACATCTTGAATAGTGTTCTACTATATGGTTAAAACAGAAAACAAACTCAAAAACCAGTCAAAACTAAAATTAATCACTTTAGTTCTTAGTGTTTTTGCTTTATCTTTAGTGTTTGTGGTAGCATTTAACATAAATGATCTTATGTTTATTAATTTAGAAGGAAGTGATGCTGACGGATATATTTCTATATTGAGTGTTAGGTCTGGAGAGAAAAATTTAGATAATGTAAGGATTAAGTTTGATGTTAAAAACTTATACAATGACGATGATGAAATATTTGAAGCATGGTTGGTTGATTTAGATTCTGGATATAAATTAAGCATAGGGTCGTTTGTTACAAATGAGAATGGAAGAGAATCATTTATATTTAGACAGAAAATCGTTAACTTCAAAATTTATGATATGGTAGTTGTTAGTGTGGAGGATGTAAATGATTTTAATCCTAATCCCCATACACCTATCTTGTATGCAGAGATACCAGAGTCTGATAGAAGAATAGTTAGATTTAAAACAAATATAACAGGAGATCAAGAAGTGCCTAGTGTTAATTCAAGTGCACTTGGATCAGGAGAATTTGTTATGAATAAAACAGAAAATAGTTTAAGATATAGTATTAATTATCAAGGATTAATGAATAACGAAACAATGGCACATATACATGGTTTTGCAGATAAAGGAGTTAATTCTGGAGTGCTGTTTGATTTACCTTTAGGAGAGAATAAAGCAGGGGTTTTTAATTATTCAGAATTACAAGAAGATAAGATTTTTGAAGGATTGACTTATGTAAATATACATTCTGAAGAGTACCCTACTGGCGAGATAAGAGGACAAATTATAAGAATTTCAGATGACTTTGATAGTATGTTCAATATAACAATTGATAAACCAATTAATATAACTGGAAATATAAGCAGCGGACTCGCTTAACATTTATATTAAATATATAATTATTGTGGGTAACACTAAACATCCCATTAAATTTATTCTTTTAACACCTGAATTTAAACAGTACAATCCCAATATTGTTGAAACTAATAATAAAAATAAACCAGTTAAACTTGAAATTAGTAAAGTGATAATAGATAAAAAAATTATAACTCCTATAGAGAGTTTCTGATAGTTTATTTTTGATATATTTACTGCAAAAAGCTTTCCAATAAAAAGAGCTATAAAAAAAGATATAATTCCTGAAAATATTATTACTGTTAGAATAATTAATAGGTTGTTAAATGTGATATTTGGAATTATTTGATTTGTTATAGCAGCAACTCCTGTTCTAGATTTACTAATCGAATATAAAACAACAAAACTTAATCCAAGAACTATAGTGTTTGTTGCTCCAAGAAGAACAATAAATTTTTTATTTGTAGATTCTATAAGTGTTGAAGAGAGTGTTGCTGCCTGACTGCTTCCAACGCCTGGAATTACACTACATAAAGGAGCATAAATAAAAGAAGCTAACGCTGGGGAGATTAGTTCTCTTTTGTTTATCTTAATTTTTGTCTGCTGTAATGGTATTTTAGATTTTAATTTTAAGCTGACTATTAAGGATGATAAACCAAATAACCCTGTCAGCATTGGTAAAAGAGGATCTTTTATTGCTGAATTTAACGCAGCTATTCCTAAAAATCCTGAAAGAATGAATACTATTAATGAATTTAATTTATTTTTATCTTTTAAAATTATGAATATTGTTGAGATTATTAGAATATAAGGTATCACTAATATTAATGTATCTTCTACTTCTTGCAGTAAGAAAATAAAAATTGGAAGAAGAATAATTATTACTGGTATTGCAAATAAGCTACCATATGAGGAGAGTTTAACAGCCTCATAACCTCTACCTTCAATTAACAACTGGTGGGCTGGTAAAATCGATAGAGCTGTATCTTCTTCAGGAGCTCCTAGAAAAATGCTGGGTATAAAATCTATAAATGTATGGGCTATTCCCATAGCTACAATAAAAACGACCAGATATATAGGTTCTGTAAATCTAAGCAAGATAGAAGATATTGAAACTAAAAATGCGGCAACAAGATTAATATGTATTCCAGGAGAAAGGCCTGTGAAAGTACCAAAAATTATTCCAATAGACAAAGCTATTAATAATTCAAATAGCATTATTATTTTATGAAGGTTAACCTTAAATATCTAATCTACTTTATTAGTTAATAAAAATTTATTAAATAAAGAGACATGGAAGATAAAACTTTGAAAAAAGGGTTTAATATATATTTGTATTATTGGACAATCCCCTTTTTTATTTTACTTGTTATTTTAAATTATGTTTCAGATTTTGTAACTTTAGGAGAGTTTGACATTGGATTGATGATTTCAATAGTCTCTTTTTTATTTGGTTTTTTAATTACTATAACTTTTTCTATGCTTTTAACTAAAGTATCAACATTGAAGGAAGCTCTTGCTGGCGAAACTGGAAGATTGGTTAGTCTTTTCCTCCTTTCAAAACAATTAGGCCTTAAATTTCATAATGTTGTGAAAGAAAAAATAGACCAGTATACAATTTTAACATTAAGTGATTATACCAATTATGAAGTTGGTAGAGAGAGTATATATTCTATCTATAAAAATTTAAATTTAATGGAAATTAAGTCACCTATTCAAGAAAGACTTTCAAACTCTTTTTTACATCATCTTGGTGAATTTGAGATACTAAGAGAAAAGCTTGAGTATTTAACAAATAGGAGAATTGAATGGCCATTAAAATTTACAAGTTATGTTTTGGGATTTACACTAATTGTCTTGCTTTTTTTAAATAGGGGAGATACATTTGCCAATGGACTTTTTATTGTTTTATCTACAATTATTATTTTTATTTTTTTAATAATTGAAGACTTTGACAATCTAAAAATTGGAGATTATACATACAATATAAGCAATTCAGATCAAATATTTGATTTAATTGGAAATGATAGATATTATCCAAGTGAAATTCTCAGCAGAGTCAAATTGACTAAAGGGAAAAGATATAGGATAGGATTTTATGATAAAAAAACCAAAAAGGAGGTTATAGAGGTTTTAACTTATAATCCTAAATTTAAAAGCAATGTTAACATAATTTCTAGTGAACATTCTAACAGATAACTATTTCTTCTTCATCCAAAAGACAGTTATTGGCTAATATTGAAACTCTCTCTGATTTTTTAATACTGCTAATATAATATGTTTTTGACTCACCATTACTTAAAACAAAACAATTTCCACACTGATTTCCACAAATATATTCACTATTTTCATTATTTTCTGAATTGGAAAATACAAATTTAATGTTATCTATTTGAAAATTATCTGTTAGGCTTCTCTTTAAAACTATTTGAGTTTCATTTCTTTCTGAATCAAAACATGTACTTTCTAAGTTTATTGGAGAGTATGCTTGTAATTTTATACAGTTTGTTTCTGGTGAAAGTGAAACTTCATTTTTTACCAGATTATTTATGATAATACTTAAAATAGATATAGATACTAATGTTAGAAATATTATCAATATACTTGTTATTATTTCTGATGTAGCTTTTTTATTTTTTATTTTTAACATGGCCTAGCTCCTATATCTTTTAATTCAACTTCAGCTAATAGTTTATCTTCTTTTGATATAGATAATTTATCAGCCTGTTTTAATACTGGTATTTTTAGTATAAACTCATGATTAGAATTAAATACTCCTCCTGAAATTTGTTCATCATTACTATCTTGAGCATCTGTAAATATAAATTCTGGGTTAAATTCTCCTGATCCAAGTGTTGATCCATCAATATTATTAATGCTGTATTCAAATGGACCGGAACCTGATGACCCTACACATCCAATATCTAGAGTTTTACTATTAATATTTATTGTTTCTGTTTCTATATTATACAGCCCTGATATCAAATAGTATTCTTTATCTAAACAGCTATTAAAATCATTTTCAGAAACTACATTTCCAGTTATTCTTTTAAATTTAGAAATTTTTTCACTTATTAAAAAGCTGTTAAATGCTCCATATGATTTGGAAGAAAGAGTTCTCATAATCCCAGAATTTATAGATCTGAAATAGTCTGTTTTTGAACAACCCTCATAACAACCCTCATTTAAACTATCAAACTTATTACATTCACTTACACAGTTTTTAGACTTTAGTGGCAGAGTAGCTGGAGTGTATTCTTCTGCGAGGTTTGCAAAAGAATGTCCAAACTCATGAGCTATTACAGATTTTTGATGATTTTTATTTATACTCACTACATTCATGTATGAAGAGCTCCTGATTTCTGAACTCTCAGATTTTAACACAAAAATATAGTCATTTGGACATGAAGAAGCTGTTTTAATTATACTTTTTGAATAACAAAGTATAGCTATGTTCTGATATATTTCACATTCTGGTTCGTAGACTGAAGGTTCTATGTAATATATGTTAAACTCTTCCTTATTTTCATTTAGAGGATAGAAGCTAAATAACTCTGAAGAATACTCTACTGCTTCATTCTCTGATGAAAAAAAAAGCAGGTTTATTTTATCTTCACTATTATATATAAGAGAATTACACTGAATTAACGAGTCTTCTTCAAAAGGGGATGTTTTTGGACTTTGAGTTGAGATTAGTAAAAAAATTAACACTGGAATTATTAATACTAGTACAAGCAATATTATAGATTTTTTTTGCATATTTATTTATATTTTCTTAATTTAAATATCTTTTATCAACTTTTAATATCTATTTTTTCAGAGTTTATTTGAAAATTTCCCTTATATTCATTTAGTGTACCAATAACTCTTAATGTTTCATTTACAATTATCCTTGGATTATTACAATTACATATAACATCTATTTTATCTTTGTTTTTGTTTTCTATAATTATTACTGTAAAATAACTTTGTTCATCTATCTTTGATATTTTGATAACTTTTCCTTCAGTAAGTATTTTTTTATTAAGATCTTTTAGTGATATTTGTGAAATATCATTCATTTTAGGAGCAAGATTTACAGACAAAAAAAGAAGAATAAGTATCCCTAAACAGGACAAGAAAAGAAAGTAACTATTCTTATGGTTTTTCATCCATATTTTTAGAAAACAAAACTTTTAATAATTACCTCTTTTTTTATTAAAGATGGCTGTTAAAAAAGAAATGATTAAATCTAAAATAAATACTAGTGATAAAGAGATTGATGCAAAAATTAATATTATAAAAACTTTTGCAGAAGAAATAATTTCTGAAGACGAGCTAAGAGAGCTTTTTAAAACAAAGAAAAAGATTATAGCATATGATGGGTTTGAACCATCAGGGCAGATACATATAGCTCAAGGAATATTAAGGGCAATTAACGTCAATAAATTGACATCTGTGGGAATTCATTTTAAATTCTGGGTGGCAGACTGGTTTGCAATGCTTAATAATAAGTATGGTGGAGATTTGGATAAAATAAGAATTGTTGGAGAGTACTTTATTGAAGTTTGGAAGGCATCTGGTATGGATATGAAAGATGTGGAGTTTGTTTGGACGTCTGACTTTATTAAAAAACATCCAGAATACTGGGAAACTGTTCTCAAATTGTCTATGAATTCTACGTTACAAAGAGTTTTGAGGTGTGGGCAAATAATGGGGAGAGAAGAGAGTACAAGCAATCCTGCTGCATATGTGTTATATCCTCTAATGCAAGCTGCAGATATATATCATTTAAATGCAGACATAGCTCAGCTTGGTTTAGATCAAAGAAAAGTTAACATGCTTGCAAGGGATATTTTTCCTAAGATTGGACTTAAACCTCCAGTAGCTATACACCACCATATGCTTTTAGGTTTGCAGTTTAAAGAAACATCAGAGAGTGATCCTATTGCCAGAAAAATTGAGATGAAAATGTCAAAATCAAAACCAGAAACCTCAATTTTTATGACAGATAGTAAGGAAGATATATATAGAAAATTCAAAAATGCTTACTGTCCTGAGAAAATAACTAAAGATAATCCTGTATTAGAGTATGCTAAATATATTGTTTTTGAAAAATTTAAAAAAGTAGTAATTGAAAGGCCTGATAAATTTGGAGGCAATATTGAAGTTAATAGTTATGATGAATTAGAAAAACTTTATGTGAAAGGAGAAATTCATCCGCTTGATTTAAAAAATTCAATTGCTAAACATATTGATAAATTACTTACGCCAGTTAGAGAACATTTTGAGAAAAATAAAAGAGCAAGAGAATTAAAAGAAAAAGTTAAGAGTTTTGAAGTTTCAAGATAATCATCTTGTTTTAAATTCTATTATATCCTGATCCTTTAATTCATGGTTAAGGCCGACTTTTTGATTAGGAAATTTTGAAGATGGACCCCAGATATGTATTTCTTTAATACTTTGGGATAACTGCTTTGATATTTTTTCTGCAATGTCTTTTATTGTTGCTGGTGGTTTTATTATCATGGGACTATTACTCGGGGCTTTTCCAGGCTCTTTTAAATATATTCTTAAAAATTTAAATCCTGAGAATATTTTGTTTTTCAATTCAGAAAATCCCTTATTCTCAGCTAAAGATACTAATACAAAATTATATTTTTTAGTTTTTAGAGTTTCTGATACTTTTCTAATCTCATTATCGGTCAACAAATCAATTTTATTAAAAACAATTATCTTCTTACCTTTAAATTTTACTAAACTTGGCTCTATTTCTTGGATTTCACTTATATTTGTAACTATTATTAAAACTAAATCAGTGTTATTTACTAAACCAATATCAAAATTTTCATGTTTAAGGGATGGTTGATCTATTATTTGAATTTGGACTCCTTGATAATCAAGTATTCCTTGCATTGGTGCTTGTGTAGTGAATTTTGCCTCTGAAATTTTTGGATAGGTGTTTGTGAGGGCCTTTAAAATAGAAGATTTACCAGAGTTCGTAAAACCAATTAAAACGAGCTGCATATCATGCTTCTTTATGGTCTCCTTTGAAGATTTACCAGAACTCTTGACCTTCTTTATTTTCTCAATTTTTTCAATTAACTTTATTCTTCTCGTTTTAAGATTTGCAAGCATTTTTTCAGCAGATTTATGTTTTGGACACTCTTTTATCATTTCCTCCAACCAGTGGAGTTTATCCTCGTCTGTTTTGGCACTAAGAAAATTTAACTCTGCTTTTTGGTAGAATGGGGATTGGTTTGTTGAAGCCATTTTATTATATCTATTTGAGCTTGAATATCTTTAAAAATATTATTAGTTAGTTAATTAAATGACTATTGTAGTAAATGTTCCGATTGAAAACAGTTTAGACAGTCTTGGATGCAGAAAAGCAGGGCAAAAAATAATATCTGAGTTTCCAGAGAAGTATTTTTCAGAAAATAATAAAGAGATAGAAAAAGAAAGTATTTCATTTAAAGAAATTAGTCTTGATGGAATTGATACAAATTCTGTACATGATTTACTTGATAAAGAGATTTTTGATATATTTCATTTAAATAGCTTTAAAGAAAAAATAATTTTTCTTGGTGGAGATCATTCACTAACATATTATTCTGCATTATCTTTTTTTAGACAGTGTAACGAGGTTAATGAAAAACCATTTTTAATTATATTTGATGCACATGCTGACTGTAAAAAGGAATTTAATGGTAATTTTAGTAATATTTCGTGGACTAGGGGAATTATTAAGGAGGGTTTTCCAAGTGAAAATATAATTTTTGTTGGATTGAGAAATTTAACTAAAGAGGAAAACGAATTTTTGTCTGATAATAATATTAGATGCTATATGATGAAAGATTTAACTGAATTTCAGGAAATTTGCGATATTATTATGGAACTTGCAAATAAATCTAAAATTTATATTTCTATTGATATTGATGTTGTTGACGCTGCATTTGTTCCAGGAACTGCGAGACCAGAAAGTGGAGGTATGACAAGCAGACAATTAGTTTATTTTTTACATAGGCTTAACATCTTAAAGGGAGTGAGTGCCTTAGATATAGTTGAAATCAATCCTGACAAAGATTTTAAAGATGTTACTCTTAATCTTGGAATTAAAATATTGGGAGAGATTATTTAACCTCTGGAATCTTACAATAAATCAATAATTAAAATGAGAAGCTTTATTTCAATAGATCTGCCTGATGATGTAACAAAAGAAATCACTAAGATACAAAAAGATATTGATAAACTGGGTTTGATTAAGGGAAAATTTACTGAACCTGAAAATTTTCATTTAACTCTTAAGTTTTTAGGAGAAATTTCAAGATCTGAATTAGAAGCTGTTAAAGAAAAACTTGAAAAAATAATTTTCAAACCATTTAGTGTTAAGATTGATAAAATTGGCGTTTTTTCAGAAGATTTTATAAGAATAGTCTGGGTAAGTTTGTCTGGAGACGGACTTTTTGAACTACAAGGAATGATTGACGATTCTTTAGGAAATATATTTTTAAGAGAGTATAATTTTATGGCCCATATTACTATTGCAAGACCTAAGTTTATTGAAGATAAAAAAGTTTTTCTTGAAGAGTTAAATAAAATTTCTTTTGAGAAAAAATCTTTTTTGGTTGATAAAGTAAATCTAAAAAAATCAGAACTAACTACTTATGGGGCTAAATATTCTAACATTCTTACAGTTGAATCTTTGGACAGCATTCAAGTTTCTGTGTAAATATCTGGAATATAAATAATAAAGAATTCACCCATTTATAAGTTTACTGTCTTTTAATATATATTTTATTATGTAAATTATTTTTTAAGCAAATGTTTATTTTATAGATTTTGATGGATAATCAAAAAAAGAAGAAACCTGTTTATACTTTAAATTCATTTGCAAATAATATTGTCGAAGAATTTAATTTCTATACTCATACTACTGATGGAAGTGCAGAAAGGTATATAGGGATATTGATACATGGTATTGAAGATGAAGATATTTTGGAAGACTTATCTAATACTTTTTCGGAAATGCTGGAGGCTAGTCTTATTAGTTATCCTGTAATTTATTCATGTAATATACCTGATGATATCCCTTTATTCAGGAGAAACAGCTCTCAAGAAGGATATATGTCTGTAGATTTGGGATGGTTTATTAGGGAAGGTTGGATTAAAGATTCTGCCTTAGAAGAAAAGGGAAAAAGAATAGAAGATAGATTATTAGCTTAACTTTATTCTTTATAGCCTTTATTAATTAGCTTAAAAATTTCTGCTTTTTTCCCTAATATTTTTTTCAAATCTTCTTCTTCAGCGTTAATTATATTTTTTATTGTTTTAAATTCATTTAATAATTTTCTTGCAGATTTAGGTCCTACTCCTGGGAAACTTTCAATTATAAAACGAATCTGTTCATTAACGTCTTGAGATTTTCTTTTTAAACTTAATGAGGTTTCTTTAGATTGCTTTTTTGATAAAACTAAAATGAATTTTGCTGTATCTTCATAGTCGTTTGTAAGTATAATTGGAACATTATAGTGCAAAATAATTGAAAGTAAAAAACCCCTTACAGCATTTTCATTAAGATTTGACTCTTTATTATATAGCTCTTGATTTTCTATACCTTCAATTATAAGCATTTTATTTTTTATTTCTTGCATATTTTGGAGCTGATTTATAAGTCTCTTATTTAACATTGAACTTATAAAATCTGAAACTGTTTTTCTTTCTATTACAACATCTTTTACTATATAATCTCCAACCTTCAAATCCCTAAATTCTATTTCACAACCCATTTTTACTAATTCAGATGGAATTAGAGAGTTTTTTTCGTGCAAATCAATTATTACTCTAGGTTTTTCTTTAATTTTTTCTTTTTTTCTACTGAAGATATCTAAAACTGGCATTTTACATAATTATTATTTTATTTTTTAGTGAATTGATGTATTTTGTGAATTCTTTATTATTTAGTTCAATTGTTTCTGTGTTAATGTTTGGATGGAAATTAAGTATTTCTGATTCCCAAACTTTTCTGCTAAAAATTACTGTTATTTTATGATTTTTATCATTTATTATTGCAAATGGAGATACAGAACCTGGCTTTAAATTTAATAATTTATCTAATTCTTCTGAGTTTGCGAAAGTTATATCTTCTTTAACATAATCTTTTAATTTTTTTCTATCTATTCTTTCTTCACAAGGAATAATTACCATATAAAAATTTCCAGTTGACTTTCCCTTTACTAAAAGTGATTTTGCATGCATACCTTTCATAATAACTTTTATCTTTTCTGATTCTTCACAAGTATAAACTGGTGGATGTTTATGCAATTTAT
>Ga0208958_1001545_pt1 | contig 22469 bp, 18 predicted proteins | sample RifOxyB1_FD_184032 | JGI IMG/M metagenome (GOLD analysis project Ga0208958, IMG submission 184032) | Soil microbial communities from Rifle, Colorado - Rifle Oxygen_injection B1 (SPAdes) | ecosystem: Environmental > Terrestrial > Deep subsurface > Rock core/Sediment | place: Rifle, Colorado... | reverse complement strand
CTGGTGGCGTCGCGGCGCCAGGTAGTGCGCGTCGTCGCGCGGCCATAGCGATGTCAATGCCGAGCGAGAACCCCTCATCCATGTGCACCAGTTTCTGCTCGTCATCAAACCAGAGGTTGTGCCGAGAGCCTGTGCAGATTTTTGTGTAACCGGATTTCGGTTTACAGCTGAGGGAGTCGTCCCTCGAACTGGATCGTAAACTGGTTCAACGCGGCCTTCCAGTCGCGGATCGGCAGCGTCCACTTCTTGCTGATGTTGCGCAGCGCCAGGTACATCAGCTTCACCAGCGCTTCGTCGGTCGGGAACGCGCCGCGGTGCTTGGTCAGCTTGCGCAGGCTGAAGTTCACCGACTCAATCGCGTTGGTGGTGTAGATCACCTTGCGGATCTCCGGGGCGAAGTCGAAGAACGGCGTCAGCCGCGCCCAGTTGCGACGCCACGATTGGCTGATCGGCAGGTACTCGGCGTCCCACTTGGCCTCGAACTCGGACAGGCGCTGCTCGGCTTCCGCCGCCGTGGCGCAGGTGTAGATGCGCTTCAGGTCGGCGGCCACTTCCGGTCGGCGTTTCCAGGTCACGTAGTTCAGGCTGTGTCGGACCATGTGCACCACGCACAGCTGGACCAGCGTCTGCGGGAACACGGCCTCGATCGCTTCGGGGAAACCCTTCAGCCCGTCGACGCAGGCGATGAAGATGTCCTGCACGCCGCGATTGCGCAGCTCGGTCACCACCTGCAGCCAGAACTTCGCCCCTTCCGTCTGCGCCAGCCACAGGCCCAGCACTTCCTTCTCGCCGGCCAGCGTGACGCCAATCGCCAGGTACACCGCCTTCACCCGCACCGCGCCCTCGCGCACCTTCACGTGGATGCAGTCGAGGTAGACGATCGGATACACCGCATCCAGCGGCCGGCCCTGCCACAGCTTGACCTCGTCGACCACCGCGTCGGTGACCGAGGAGATCAGGCTGGGTGACACTTCCGTGCCATACATTTCCTGCAGGTGCGCCTGGATCTCGCGCACCGTCATGCCGCGGGCGTACAACGACAGGATGCGCTCGTCGAAGCCGTTCCAGCGCCGTTGGTGCTTGGGCACGATCTGCGGCTCGAAGCTGCCTTGCCGGTCGCGCGGCACCTCGATCGGCATCTCGCCGAAGTCACCCTTCAACACCTTGCGGCTCTTGCCGTTGCGGGCGTTGCCCTCGGCGTTGCCGACCGGGTCGTGCTTCTCATGGCCCAGGTGCTCGGCCATCTCGGCTTCCAGCGCCCGCTCCACCAGCAGTTTGGTCAGCTGCTTGAGCAGGCCGTTCTCGCCGATCAGGTCTTCGGGCTTCTTGTAGTTGGCCATCAAGCTGGCCAACAATTCCTCAGGTACTTCGTGCTTGCGGGTTGTCATCGTGTCTCCGGGTCTGGCGGCAGTTTCCTGCCAAGGGCCCGGTTACACAAAATTTAGGACAGGCTCGGTTCGCGCGTTGCCTTCCGTCATCGACAGGGGAAGATGCGCGAACCGGGCAGAAGGAAGGGGCACGACTGCAACACACTAGGGAGGGAGTTCACACGGCCTGCAAGCACGGCCACTGGCACGGGTTCGAACGGACATCGTTCTGCATCGGGTTCGAGTGATCATTCACGTCGGATTCCGGCCAGAAGCGGACATCGACCAACGAATGAACTAAGCCGCTCTGCGAAGCGGAGTCGGGTTGAATGAACTGTTAGATCTCTTTTTTGGCAAAGCAGACTAGTACGCCAACGAAGTGGTGTTTTGCGTCAGTATCAATTGTCAGGTATTCCCCCTCATCAATGACTCTCCCTACCAGCTCCTTTCTGACAGTGAACGCCGATACTTCAGGGTCAATGTCTGATAGATCACCCAGCTCAGAAAGCCAGCGCCCGTACCGATCTTCAACCGATCGTATGTTTAAGCAGGCCTTTTCTTCTGTGGCTGTCTTCTTGAACGAATGAAGGGCAGCAAATATACAGAATTTGAGTACGCTGTTGCCTGTGTTCCCTGTGATGCGAAGTAGCTCAATGTTTCTCTTCAGGTCAGCGATAACGACCTTTCTCTGTGGATTGAAGCCCTTCACCTCCACCGCACATATGGGCTGTTTTCCGAAGTAACCACTGTTATAGATGTCGGAGTAGACAACTACGTCGATGCGACCGTTTCGGTCTATCTTTGGGGTGTCGCGTCGAATTTGCCCTGAGCCGCGTTCAAGCGGGTTTCCGCGAGAGTAAGGCCGTAAGCAATCGCGCGCGAATTCTTTCGTCTTTTTCTCGATGTATATTGAATAAGGATCCGCGCAAGCGCCGTTCAAACGATTTATTGATTTGGCCGTGTTCACCGTAAACAAGTATTCGGCATTGAGCTGCTCTGCAGGCTCGTCCGTGAACTCCAACGTATCGTTGCAAGAAGCGACCATTGCTTCTTTAACGCGCTCTACAATTTCAGCCTGCATAGATGTGTTCAAAGAATTCTAACGCCTGAACTAAGCCGATTTTTTCGCGCCACCGGACGAGTTCGGCTTGAATAAATTGTTAGGCCTTGGATAGCTCATCCGGAAAATGATCCGTTTCTTCAAGCTCAACGATGAATTTGTAAAGCTCAGTCTCTCGCCATCTTCCGACCAGAACATGATTGGCTCCATATGAGTAAAGCTTAGCGGTGGCTTGAATTTGCCAAGTCTCCTTGCCAGTGGATTGCTGCGCTGATCCAGAGAACTGATTGTCAGCACCACGTTTCATCTCAAGTAGGTGCCGCCGACCGTCGTACCGGAAGTCTAGAACGAGACTCTTTCCGTCATCCCTCAGAATTGCGCGCTCAATCTCCACTTCTTCATAGTCGCCAAGCTCGTGCCACGAAATCTCACCTATGAGCTTCTTCGGGTTCACAGAGTTCTCCGACACAAGACCTAACGCCTAAATTAAGCCGACCCGAGAAGCGGGTTCGGCTTGGATGAATTGTTAGACAGCGATCCCGAGACCCTTGAGCGAGACTGGCTTGTCGATGGCTTGCATGGCACCGAGCAGGAAAACAAGTGCTCGCTTGAGGTCTTCAGGCTCCGAGGCCGTGCGCTGCCACTCAATACGTGGATCGTCGAAGATTGCGAAGAATGATGCAAGTCGCTTCTGCGCCTCAGGGTGCTCTAGCTTATGAGCCAGCGCATTTCGGAGGGAGTTGAGCTTTTGGCAAGCAGTCCACACAACGGAAAGCTCCTCCGCGCCGGTCAGTGCGCGAGCGAACTTAAGCTTGACAGAAAACCCAATGTCTCCATCAAGAGCAGCCGGGTTCTTGCAGTGACTAGCAATTAGCTCCTCCAGCAGCTCCTCGACGAGCAAATGGCCTTTAAGCGTGATGAGAGTCAGGTCATCGCCATGGGGGAGATGCAGCGCGATGCGCTCAAGTTTGGACAGATCTAATTCGGCCACCGGTAAACTTTCCTCGCTGCCCGACTACCTAATAGTTGGATATCTGGGTCCGGTTATACGACTTATCCACAGCGCGTCGCATGACGGGCTACCCCCTTGATACGGCTCGATCTTAGGGCGACGGGGTCCGGCTAACAAGCCGATGTATAACCGGACCAAGCAGGATGCAGAGCATGCGCCCTGGCGGATGTCTGCTTCGGGTCGGTAGCTGTCATGGTGATGTCCTTTGGGGCCATCAGGAGCAGGTGAAGCTGGGCGGCCAGGTTGCTTCTGTCGTGGGGCGCGTTTAAACGCTGCGCGCCGTTCCCGCATCTCAGGACCGATCCTCCGTTGGAGTTGCCGATGAAGTTGCTGACCTCTCTCCTGCTGTCTCTCGTCGCCGTCGTCAGCGCGCCCGCACTGGCCGCCAACGGCATCGCCTTCCGCGAGGTGCACGAAGCCATTACCGGCACCACGATGCCTGCCGCGGTGATCTACCCGGCCGCCGGCCCAGCCGCATCCGCCGAGCTGGGCCCATACCGCGTCGCCGCCACGCCGGGCCTGCCCATTGCCGCTGGCCCGCACCCGCTGGTGCTGATCTCGCACGGCCACGGCGGCAGCGCGCTGGGCCATCACGACCTGGCAACCGCGTTGGCCGACGCCGGCTTCATCGTCGCCGCGATCGAGCACGCCGGCGACAACCACCGCGACCAGAGCGGCTTCGGCACCGAGCGTGTCCTTCTGGGTCGTGCTTGGCAGGTGTCCGCGCTGCTCGATCTGCTGCTGGCCGACCCGCAACTTGGTGCGCACATCGACGCAGACCGCATCGGCGTGGCCGGCTTTTCCGCTGGTGGCTACACCAGCCTGCTGCTGCTCGGTGCCACCCCGGACTTCGCCCGCCGCGAAGCCTACTGCACGGCCCAGCCGGCCGATGCCGAGGTCTGCGTGGAAGTGTCCGCCGTGATCGAACGCCTGCCGGTGTCGCGCGAGACCGCCGATCCGCGCCTGCGCGCCGGCTTCGTGATGGCGCCGTTCGCGATCTTCTTCAACACCGCCGCGCTGAAGCGCGTCGATGCCCCGGTGTTCCTGTACGGCGCGATGGCCGATCGCGTGCTGCTTCCGGCGTACAACGTGTTGCCGGTCCGCGATGCGCTGCCGCGGCTGCATACCTTCCGCGGCATCGTGGGCGCCGGTCACTACGTGTTCCTGGCCCCGTGCAATCCCGGCATGAGCGAAGCCCTGCCCGTGCTATGCGTCGACCCGCCCGGCATCGATCGCGGCGCGCTGCATTTACAAATCAATGCCGACGCTGTCGGCTTCTTCCGAGAGACGCTGGCACCGCGCTAAGCGAGCACCGGTAGTGCGAGAGGCCCCGCTCTGGTCTGACATACGCAGGCTACGTTGCTGGACTCCTGGGAATCGCAACCGAAGCCAAAGAGTAGATCGAATTCGGGTTGCGTAGCGCTTTGCTGCGGGGGAAGCCGAGCAAGCGATGTCCGTTTTCGGCCAGAAGCGGACATCGACCAATGCTTGAGTTAAGCCGCGCCGCGAAGAGGCGTCGGCTTGTACGAACGGTTAGACCTGATCTGAGACCACTACGATGAGGCCGTGTTCGCCCTCAAGAATTTGACAGGACTCACTCAAGCGAATGTAAATATTCAGAAGTAGGCGCGATCCACGACGTGGGCCATCACTTTGCGAGATCCTTACGTACAGACCACCGGGAACGTCAGCAACAAACTGCAATGTTCCGATCGGAATTCTTAGCTCACTGGCAGCAATAGATTTGGCTTTTTCGATCATTTTCCCCGACTTGGGGAAGCGATGTTTGTCGTGTCTAGATCCATCTTCGTTCCACGAGTATTCGCCACTTAGTCCAGGCCGAGTAATGTGGACGTGCTTCTGATCATGATCTTTCGATCCATGTCGAGAGTGAATTTGAATCTTCCAAGGCCCGCGCGTCTTGCTGATTAGGCACATCACCAGATCGGACATCGCGAATATCTCCTAATGAGGCCCAACTGCCTAACGGCCGGATCCTCGGGTCCGGCTATGCAACCTGCACACAGCGCACCGTATGGCCGGCTATTCCCTTTAAACGAACCGATCTTAGGGTGACTGGGTCCGACCAACAAGTCGATGTTTAACCGGACCCAGCAGGGTGTAGAGCGTGTGCCGCGGCGGATGTCCGCTTTGGGTCGGAAGCGGACGAGCCGTCAGGAGGCGGTCACAGCCGGGATCCAGTCGGCCACGGGCTGCATGAGCGGAGATTCGGCCGTGGTGGATCGGGATTGAAATGCCGGATTGATTCTCCGTCGTAGCGGAACTGCATGCCGCCAGAGTCCGCCAAGCCCATAAAGAGCGCCTCAACGACTATTCTCAGTTCCGGCGCGAGGTCTTCCAACTCGCCTCCCGCATGCTTCAGGACGTATCCGCGACCGGGTCTACTGCCACACGCTTGCTGGACTGGTCGAACCCAACCTGCGCTGATACCTCCTTGCTTTGCCCCTCCATCCGCCTCTGTTGGTTGATCCCCGCTACGGGGTCCCGCAGGCGCATCCGCACCCTCCAAGCAGAGGGCTCACATGACTATCCTGAATCTGGCACCCGGCGCCAGGGATTCGTAAGAAATCCGCCAGCCGTGGAAATGGCAGATCTCGCGACAGATGGTCAGCCCCAGGCCGGCGCCTTCGTAATCCTCGCCCTCCGCGCGCCAGAACCTTTGGAAAAGGAACGGGATCTTCTCGGCTGCCACGCCAGGCCCCTGATCCTCGACACTGAAGCCGGACTCGTCCAGGCGAACCTGCACGCTTGCGCCCTTGGGCGAATGATGAATGGCGTTTTCCACCAGATTCTTCACCAGTACGAACAGCGAGCCGCGGTCGGCGACGACCATCCGCGAGTGCGTGGCCACCAGCGTCAGCGCTACAGCGTGCTTGTCCGCCACCCGCTGCATGTAGTCCACGGCGTCTTCAAGTTCCGTGGTCAGGCTCAGCGGCACGATGTTGTAGTTGCTTTCCTCGCTGGTTTCCGCCAGGTGCAGCAGTTGGTTGACGATGCGCGCCATGAGTGCGGTCTCGCGAAGGAGTGACGTCGTGTCTGCCGCTCCACCCAGTTCGATTTCGGCCTGGAGCAACGCCAGGGGCGTCTTCAGCTCGTGGGCGGCCGAGGCCAGGAAATCCTGCTGGATGCGGAAGCCGGCTTCCAGACGGACCAGCGCGCTGTTGAAGGCGTCGATCAGCGGCACGATCTCCGAGGGCAGACCGGTGCTCCGCAGCCGGGTCGAGAGATTGCGTGGCTCCAGGCTGGCCGCCACCTGCGACGCACGCTGCAGCGGCTGCACCATCCGGTTCACGGTGACGTAGGTGATCAGTGCAAAGATGGCGAGCGCCATGGCAATCGCGACCAGGCTGCCCTGCAGATAGCGCTCGGCTGCATAGTTGTTCAGTGCCATGACCAGGCGGTCGCTGCGCGCGACCCGGAGGGTGACCACGCTTCCCGCGCGCTCGAAGACCGTTTCGGCCAGTTCCAGATGGATGGGACCATCCGCACCCTGGACCACCGCCTCCCTGTCGCCCGGGCGCATCGTCGCAAGCCGCCGGAGCGCCGGGCCGTCCATGCTGCGCGCCGCCTCGCGCGCGTCCAGCAGCACCAGATAGGCCGTGTCGCGCGGCATGGCATCGTACATGCTGGCATTGTCGGCGCTCAGCACGATGCTCAGCGATCCGTCGGACGCGATGCGCAGGCCATTGGCAATGTCTTCCATGTCCTCGCGCAACTCCGCGCGCGTGGCCGTGGTCGAAGCGCCCGGCCAGAACTGCACTGCGATGACGACGGACGCCGTGGCAGCGGCGGCCAACGCGCCGGCCATGCCCGCCAGCATCAGCCGGCCCTTGAGGCTACGCGGGATCATCCGGCATCTTCAACACGAAGCCGACGTTGCGGACGTTCTCTATGCCCGCGCGCGCGCCGAGGTCCGCCAGCTTGCGCCGCAACCTGTGCAGGGCGACATCCAGCGCATTCGGGGTGACGGCCTCCTCCACGCCCCATGCCGCAGCTTCGAGCGCCCGCCGCCTGACGGACTGGCCGCCTGCGCGCACCAGGCAGATCATGATCTGCAGTTCGGCGGGCGCGAGTGCCACCTCGCTGCCGGCGCATGCCATCAGGCTGCTTTCCGGGACTACCACGATGCCGGCAAAGGAAATGAGGCTGTCCCGCACGTCGGGCGGTCGCCGCATGAGCGCACGGACCCGCGCGACAAGCTCTTCCAGGGCGAAGGGCTTGGCCAGATAGTCATCGGCGCCCGCGTCCAGGCCATCCACGCGATCCCTCAGTGCGTCGCGCGCAGTGAGCATCAGGCAGGGAGTGGCGAGGCGGCGGGCACGCATCCGGCGCACCAGGTCCAGACCATCGCCATCGGGCAGGCCACGGTCCACCACGACGGCGCTGTACGGGTGCTGGCTGATCGCATACCACGCACCCTCGAGGGTCGAGAAGGCATCGGCGACGATGCCCGCGCTGGCCAAGCCCCGCTTCACCAGGCCCGACAGGCGACCATGGTCTTCGACCAGGGCGATGCGATTGCTTATCTTGCGGGCGGGTTCTGGCATGGGAATGGCGGTCTCGCTTGGCAGTCAGAAGCCGCGGCTGAATCCTATCCTCAGCCCCGCCGAGCCGCTTGCATCCCGGTCCAGCAAAGGGCTGTCTGTCAGTTCATTGGGCAGGAACTCGTACTTCACCGCGCCGAACAGCATCCACTTCTCGCCGATCGGACGATACACCCCCACGCTCAGCTCGGGGATCACCGAAGCGCCTGGCCGATACAGCGGCGCACCGCGGGCGACCTCTTCGTCGAGCGTACCGTAGTAGTAGTCGGCCAGGTCGTCGGAAAGCCAGCGGACACCCACCGCCGGCACCACGCGCGTCTTTCCGAACTGCAACGGGTACGCATAGTCCACCGAGAACTCGTAGCCGCCACTGGTATCGGTCGCGTCGGCGAGGGCGCGCAGCTTGATCTCGCCCACGCGGCCTTCCCAACTGGCGGCCAGACCCACGTCGAGTCCATCGTCGCGGTCCACCAGGTGGTCCGCGTCCACCCCGTTGGCCGCCAGTTCGGGGCGCCCCAGGTCCTTGATGTCGAAGCCGTCGAAGCGACCCGACAGCACCACGTCCAGCGTGAAGGCGTCGCCCTTGAAGGCATGGATGCCACCCGACAGGCCCCGCCAGAACACGCGCTCGCCCTTATAGGTCACCAGGGGGAAGGGGCTGGTGCGGGTGTCCTCGCCCGCGTAGGGACTGTCGCTCAACGATACCGCCAGGCCGAGCGTCCATCGATCGTCGGTCTGCGCGGCAATGACATCGGCGGTACTGCTCTGGGCGAAGGCTGCGCACGGCAGCAGGAGAAGCATCAAGGGAAGAGACCTGGGCATCGTGTGGGTTCGTGCTGGGGGAGGAGCGCGCAGTCTCCTGCGGCGCTTCTTACCCGGAACTTACGGAGACGGGCTTTTCCAGTAAGTCGCCTGTAACCCCCGGGCCGGCAAGGTCGCGCTGCCGACGATGGCCTCGCTGCCGTCCCCTCCCCCCTCAGCCCCTCCGCCATGACGCCTTTGCACCGAACACCGCGTGACCTCGCCCGCCTGCAACATCGATTCGGCCACGGACGCCCCGCCAGGGCACTGGGCGCGCTCGGCATGCGCAGGTTTCTTGCCATCGTCGCCTTGGCGGGACTCCTGCCGCTGCTGTTGGTCGCCTGCCTCAACGGAGCCGACGACTCACCGGAGGCGACGGCGACGGCCACGCCGGCCATGACGGTCACCACGGCGGTCAGCGAGCGCCGGGTATGGCCGTCCACGGTGCTCATCTCCGGACCCGTGCTGCCCTGGCATGAAGCCATCGTCGGAGCGCCGCTGGAAGGCCTGCGGCTGGCCGTCATCGATGTCGATGTGGGCGACCGCGTGAGCAAGGGACAGATCATGGCGCGCTTCGACGACGCGCTGTTGCGGGCCGAGATCCAGCGCCTGGACGCAATGCTGGCGCAGGCGCTGGCAGTGGCTCGCCAGGCGCACCGTGAAGCCGACCGCGCCGAGCGGCTGAGGCCATCGGGCGCGCTGAGCGAACAGTCCATTCTCGCGGTGACGACACAGGCCGAGGTGGCGAATGCCGCCGTGCGCTCGGCGCGCGCGGCGCTGCAGGCCAAGCGGGTGGAGCATGCGTACACACTGCTGCGGGCCAGCGATGATGGCGTGGTGAGCGCGCGCAGCGCGACGGTGGGGGCGGTACCCGAGGCGGGGCAGGAGTTGTTCAGGCTGATCCGTCAGGGACGCCTCGAGTGGCGCGGCGAGGTCCCAGCGAACCGCTTGGCGGGAATCCGCGAGCAGCAGACCGTGCGCCTGCAACTTCCCGATGGCTCGTCCGCGAACGCCCGGGTCAGGCGGGTCGCACCGGCGCTGGACGAGGCATCGCGTTCCGCCCTCGTGTACGCCGATATCGAACCGTCCTCGAGCGCACGCGCCGGCATGTACGCCAAGGGAACCGTCCACATCGGAGAATCCCCCGCCATCGTCGTGCCCGCGGCCGCATTGTCCGAGCGGGACGGAACCAGCCGCGTCTTCGTGGTGCACGGCCCCCCCCGGAAAACCTTCGTCAAGGCGGTCGCCGTACAGACGGGGCGGCGCCAGGGCCCGTGGGTGGAGGTGACCGGCATCGGGCCTGGCACCCGCGTCGCCGCGGACGGTGCGGGCTTCCTCGCCGATGGCGATGCGGTCTCCGTCGTCGCCTCCGCGAACGACACGTCGACGCCGGACACGGTGGCCGGCGGATGAACCTGGCGACATGGTCGATCCGGAACCCGCTACCGGTACTGCTCGCCTTCACGCTGCTCGCGCTCGCCGGCGTCCGGGGCTTCGGACAGCTACCGATCAAGAACCTGCCGGAACTCGAACTTCCGACGGTGAACGTGGTGTTGAGCGCACCCGGCACCGCCCCTGCGCAGCTTGAAGCGGACGTCGCCCGCCCGGTCGAGCAGGCCATCCGCAGCGTGGCCGGCCTCAGGCATGTGAGGACCACCGTGGTCGAGGGCGTGGTGCAGGTCAGCGCCGAGTTCGCGATCGGCAAGACCTTGCAGGACGCGATGGCCGAAGTGAAGGAGTCCGTCGACCGCATCCACGCCGACCTGCCCGCCGGCGTCCGCCCGCCGGCCTACAGCGCCGACGTGCTGGGCAGCGATCCGGTGGTGACCTACGCCATGACCATGGCGCCATGGGATGAAGCCGCCCTGTCGTGGTTCGTGGACGACACCCTCAGCAAGGCACTACTGGCCGTGCCGGGCGTAGGACGGGTCGAACGGATCGGCGGCCGTGAACGGGAGATCCAGGTCGCGGTGGACCCCGCACGGCTGGCCGCCATGGACCTGACCGTCGCCGAGTTGTCGGACGGCCTGCGACAGGTGCAGCGGGATGGTTCCGGCGGCACGGCCCGCATGGGCGACCGCGAGTTCGCATCACGCACCCTGGGGGCCGCCGGCCGCATCGCCGAACTGCGGGACATGCCGTTGCCATTGCCCTCGGGCCGGAGCGTGCGGCTGGGAGACCTCGCCACCGTGAGCGATACCGCGCGCGACCGCGTCCAGGCCACGCTGCTGGACGGGAGGCCGGTGGTCGGCTTCAACGTGTACCGGACCAAGGGCATGGACGAGACCCGCATCGCCACCGGGGTGGCGCAGGCGATGGCGGCGCTCGAGCACGCTCACCCGGGCGTGCGCGGCGTGCTGGTCGCCAGCGCAGCGGACTACACGAGGGAGCAGTATCGCGGCTCCATGCAGATGCTCTGGGAAGGCGCACTTCTGGCGACGCTGGTGGTGGGCGGGTTCCTGCGGGACTGGCGCGCGACGCTGGTCGCGGCAGCCGCACTGCCGCTGTCCATCCTGCCGGCCTTCGCACTGATGCCGATGCTGGGGTTCTCCCTCAACACACTGACCCTGCTCGCGCTGGCGGTGGTGGCGGGAATCCTGGTGGACGACGCCATCGTCGAGATCGAGAACATCGAGCGGCACCGACGGATGGGCAAGGGGCTCCTGCAGGCGACCTCCGATGCGGTATCCGAAATCGCACTCGCGGTGACGGCCACCACCCTGACGCTGGTGGTGGTGTTCCTGCCCACGGCCGTGATGCCCGGGATCGGCGGCATGCTGTTCCGCCAGTTCGGATGGACGGCCGTCATCGCCATCCTCGCGTCGCTGCTGGTGGCGCGCTTCCTGACACCGCTGCTGGCGGTGCGATGGCTGGCGGCCACGCCGTCCGCGCACGCGCCGGACGGCCGATGGACGCGACTCTATCTGCACGCCATGGATCGGTGCCTGGCCCATCGCTGGACGACGTTGGCCGCCGGTGCCGTGTTCCTGGCCGCCTCCTTCAGCCTGGTGCTGGTGATACCCACGGGGTTCATTCCACCGTCCGACAAGGGCTTCTTCGAAGTCGGCGTGGAGTTGGCGCCAGGCGCCTCCATCACCGATTCTCTGAAGGTGGTGGAACGGGTGCGGCATGCCGTGGTCGGCGTGGAGGGGATCGCGCATGTGTTTGCCATTGCCGGCGGCCGCGGCGACGGCCAGGCAGCCGAGGTGCGTCGCTCGCGGGTCACCCTGGCATTGTCGCCGCGCGACTCGCGGCGGAAGCAGACGATGATCGAAGCGGACGTCGCCGAAGCGCTCCGCGCGGTGCCCGGCGCACGCTTCTCCGTGGATGGTGGCAATGGCACCCAGCTGTCGTTGATCCTCACCAGCGGCGACCCCAACGCACTGACGACGTCCGCGCAGGCGCTGGCCGCGCAGATGCGGTCCGTGCCGGGCCTGGTGAATGTCAACACCACGGCCTCGCTCGACCGCCCCGAGCTCATCGTCCGCCCGGATACCGCCCGCGCCGCCGAGCTGGGCGTCAGCACGTCCGCCATCGCCGACACGCTGCGCGTGGCGCTGGAAGGCGATGCCGACGAACACCTTCCCCGCTTCAACCTCGACCGCCGGCAGTTGCTGGTCCGGGTGCGCATCGCCGACGCCTACCGGTCGGACCTGGACGAGATCGGCCAGCTGCGCGTGCGCGCGGCGCGTGGCCTGGTGCCCCTTGAAAGCGTCGCCACGCTTGGGTTCGCAGGCGGCCCGCAGCGCATCGAGCGCTATGACCTGCAGCGATACGTGACCGTCTCCGCCGGCTTGGGCGGACTCTCGCTGGGAGAGGCGGAAGCCCGCGTCGCCGCGCTGCCGGCGGCGCGCGCGATGCCGGAGGGCGTCACGCTGCTCGAGGATGGAGACGGCGAACTGGCGTCGGAGCTGGCGGCCGGCTTCGTCGCGGCGGCCGCCACCGCCGTGCTGTGCATGTTCTGCGTGCTGGTGCTGCTGTTCCGGGACGTGCTGCAACCGCTGACCATCCTGTCGGTGGTGCCGTTGTCCCTGGGCGGCGCCTTCATCGCCCTCTGGCTGACCGGTACGTCCCTGGACGTCCCCGCCATGATCGGCCTGGTCATGCTGATGGGCGTGGTGGCGAAGAACTCCATCCTGCTGGTGGACTACGCCATCCAGCAGATGCGCGAAGAAGGCCGGGACGCGATGGCCGCGGTGCGGGAAGCGTGCCGCATGCGCGCGCGTCCCATCGTCATGACCACCATCGCGATGGTCGCGGGGATGCTGCCGATCGCCCTGGGCCTCGGTGCGGATGCCAGTTTCCGGCAACCCATGGCGATCGCGGTGATCGGCGGCCTGCTGATCTCGACCTATCTGAGCCTGCTGCTGGTGCCGGTGCTCTTTCTCTGCGTGCACGGGTTGCAGCAGCGGCTGCGGCGCAGCGGTCGGGATGGCAAGGGCGCGTAGCGACGCAGCCCGGACTCCTTCGCTGCGCATATGCCCGGCGTGGACTGGTCATTCGACACACGGCTCCTGGCGAGCCAGTGGCTTGCAGGCGGCCGAACCACGGCAACCGCCACGAGGAAGAGGTCGACCATCGCAGGCCGGTTGACCGCTCCTGGCCGGGAGCGGACTGCGGCAACCCTGACGAACCATGCACGGTGGCCGGTCGCTTTTCGAGCGGCAAAATAGGATAGCGAAGTGGCGCGCGCGTAGAACTACGTATCTGCACGCCATGCCTAGCAGATGGTGATACGGAAGAAGTGCGCCTGGCCCTTCCCACGATTGGCGAACGTATGCGGGCGATCGCTGGCGTACAGATGGGCACCGATGCGCAGTGTCCGTTCTTCACCGTTCATGAGTAGGGTCACCTGGCCCGCGGCGACCACCAGTTGCACATGCCAGCCCTGGGGATCGGCGCCGGCACGATAGGACTCGCCCGGCTCCAGCCGCCATTCCCAGGTTTCCACTTCGCGGGTAGCACGGACGCTGGACAACAACGTGCCGGTCCCCCCATGACGCCCCTTCCATCCCAGTCGCCGTGGCTGCTGCGTCGATGGACTCTGCGGATTGGCCACCAACTCCGACAGACTGGCACCCAGCACGATCCCTAGCCGGTCCAGGGTGGAGGTACTCGCGCTGCTGGTGCCATTCTCAATCGCTCCCACCATGCGCAAGCTCACACCCGCTGCGTCGGCAAGCGCGCGCTGGCTCATGCCGGCCGCAAGGCGGCGCGTCCTCAGGTTGTGGGCGACATGCGCCAGGAATTCAGGGATGGGTTGACTGGGCAAACTTCTTCACATCCAATGAAAGGCAATATTTTGCCTATTAGGCGCCCAATGATGAGCCGGGTCAATCCGTGGACGAAATGGCTTTTCGTAGGCGTTGCATGCCTGCCGACAGCCTTGAGCGCAGCATCTGACGACGCAGCAACCGTCATGACGCCCGAGCAGGTGAAAGAGGACTTCGATCTTGCCGTGAAAGTAGTGGAGGCTGGCCTTCCGGACACGACGTGGTTCCAGTCCGAACGCGCTTGGCGGCTCGCCAAGGAGGAGGCGCATCAAGCCCTTCCCGGCATCGAAGACGCGCAGGGACTGTTTCGAACGCTCAGGCCGCTGCTCAGCCGGATCGGTGAAGGTCATCTGGCCCTGCATCGCAGCCCGGCGATGAAGCGCATGGACAGGCAGGGCCAGGGCCTGCTCCCGCTCGACATCCACTGGACCGAAGGCGGTGCATGGATCGAGAGGGGATGGGGAGATGCGGCCTTCATTTCCCCCGGCACACGCCTATTGGCCATAGACGGAGAGACGGCGGACGACTTGGTACGGGAGTCGATGGCGGCGCTGGGACACGATGGCCGGATCGCAACCGGCGCGATGCGCGAGGCCGGAGGCGCGGGCTATGCGAAGGTACGCTATTGGATGCGAGGAGGGGCCCGGCATTACCGCCTACGCTTGCAAGATGCCGCCGGCGCGATCAACGAGATGGTGGTCGCAGGCATGCCTGCCTCGGCACGACCGGCGCAGACGGCATCCGAGGAGTCACCGCTGGCAAGACTGGAGTGGCTGGATGGCCGGACGGCCCGGCTGGTGGTTCCGACTTTCAGCAATCGGCGTTATCGCGAAGCCGGGAGCGACTATCAAGCCGTCATCGGCCAGCTATTCGAAACACTGCGCGAGCGCGGAGCGCGCAACCTGATACTGGATCTCCGCAGCAATGGCGGCGGGTCGGAAGGCAACGAGAATTATCTGTTCTCCTATCTCGTCCGCGATCCGATCCGCAAGTACGCCTCGGTGGAGGCCCGTGACGCGTCGCTTTCCGTGGCGGACAGGCAGGGGCGCCTGTACTCGGTGGAAGTTTTCGACAAACAGGAACTGGCCACTCAAGAGCGCCTGCCCAATGGCCACCTGTCCCGCCGCAACGAGCCGCCTGAAGGGTTGATGTCGCATTGGGAACGGAGGTCGCCCGTGTTCGATGGCCGACTTATCGTGCTGGCAGGCGGGGAGACGTTCTCAGGAGCCGCGGAGCTTTCCTCGATGCTCTACCACGTGCAACGCGGACTGTTCGTGGGGGAAGAAGTGGCGGGAGCACACGCCGGCAATACCAGCGGCTACACGTGGGAAGTCAGGCTACCCAACAGCGGGATGGTGCTGCACGTTCCACTGCTGAAGTTCCGCTTCGCGTGGGATGACCTGCCACTCGGCCGCGGTGTCCCACCCCATTGCGCAGTGCCCCCGGACTTGCCTGGCACAAGCCGGGACAGCGCGCTTGAGGCGGCCTACTCGCTTACCTTGATGCCGTGGACGGTTGCGGACCCACCCGCCTGCCCCATGCATGGATCCGATCGCGCCACGGGCCCGTGGCACGATGATGCCGGCTACAGGGTTCTTCCTCGATCAGCCGGAAGATGAGTGCGTTCGGGCGGCGACGGATGTCTGTAACGGGTCGGGAGCCGACATTGCAGGACCCAGCGCATCAGTCCCGCCGGGGGTCAGCCCAGACGCTATGCGGATCGCCCGTCCGCGCGCGATGCCGGGTGGCAGCGGCGATCCGCCAGAACGCCACCGCCATCAGCAGCGCGGTCGCATCGATGAAGAACCGGTGCCAGTGGCCGTGCGCGAACGCGGCAAACACATGTTCGCCCGAGGCCACGGCTCCCGCCACCGGAATGACGGCGGTCAGCACCGCGCACGCCCACAGCAGTTCGTTGGCGGCGTGCGCGGGCCGACGCACCAGCGCCCAGAAGATGCACGTGAAGAAGACGGCGTAGTACACCGACGCCGCGGCCCACGCCGGCAGCAGCGCGGCCGCGACGAACACCGCCGACACGCCCGCCACGCACCCCAGGCACACGCCGAGCGTCAGACCTGCCATCACCCGCGTGCGCCGCGGCTGCGCCGCCTCGCGGCGCTTGCGGCGCGCCTCGATCCACAGCAGGTTGCCGCTGTAGAACAGGAACGCACCCGCCATGCCGAGGACGAAGTAGAGCCACTTCACCGCCATGTCGCCGAAGTTGCCGTAATGCAGGTGCTGCAGGCCGCGCAGGAAGGCCATGCCCGGGGGATAGTCCTTCGGTGGCAGCGCCTTGATCAGTTCCCCGCTGGCGGCATTGAGCGCCACACCCGCCATGGAATTCAGTCGTCGCTGCGGCAATTCGCCGTACAGCGTGACCTGTGCATGGGCATCGCCGGCCTCGTGGTAGTTGAGGCTTTCGATGGCGATGCCCGGCAGGGCGAGTTCCGCCCGCCTCACCAGCTCGGCCACCGGCAACATCGGTTGCGCGATGCCGGCGGGTTCCACGTGCGGCGCCACGTCGAAGTCGCTCTCCAGGATGCCGAGCAGCTTGTTCTCGTAGACCAGGAACTGGAACGGCGCCAGCATGAGGAAGCCGATGGTCAGCACCGCACCGCTCCACGCGAAGATCACGTGGAACGGCAGCGACAGCATGCCGATGACGTTGTGCGCGTCCTGCCACATGCGCTTGATGTTGCGCCCCAGCCGCAGCGCGAACAGGTCCTTCAGGAAGCCTGGCGCATAGATCACCACGCCGCTGACCAGCGCCAGGCCGTAGAGGATGCAGAACACGCCGAACAGGTACATGCCCGCCGTGCGCGGCAGGCCCGCGGTGAAATGCAGGTCGTAGATGAACTCGACGAAGCCGGCGCGCGCGGGCGCCTGCTGCAGGCCCTCGCCTTCCAGCGTGAATTTGTGCTGTTCGGAGGTTTTCTCGTCGAACCAGTACAGCTGCGGCCGCGGGCCATGTTCGCCGGGCAGCGTGACGAAGAAGGCATGGTCCGCTTCAGGATGCTTCGCCAGCACCTGGTCCACCAGCGCCTGTGCCTGTGCCAACCCGACGTCGCGCGCGGGCGCCGCCTCGGCGGGACGTTCCCAGCCCTGCAGTTCATGGACGAACACGATGATGGAACCGGCATAGAACGCAATGAACAGGCCCATGCCCGCCACCAGTCCCACCCAGGTGTGCACCGACAGGTACGTCCTCAGCGTGGCCGCCTTCATGCCGGCAGCTCCGTGGCCCAGCCGAGCAGCTTCGACAGATGGATCAGGCCGAAGCACAGCAGGGTCGCGCCGCCCATCCACAGCCAGGCGCGCAGGCCGGACTTGAACAGGAATGCACCGGACATCACCGCCACCCAGATCGGAAACGACATCAGCAGCCAGGGCAGCGTCACCCGCGTCAGCTCGCCCGGCCAGTGCAACGCCACCAGGCCCACGATGCCCACCGTCAGCGGCAGCCCCAACAGTGCCGCAGCCAGCGACTTACCCCACATGGCGCTTCTCCTTGCGTGCATGCCACCACGCATCCAGGTAGGGCAGCGCCACCCATCCCGTCATCAGGGCGGTAAGCGCGGCGAACACGCCCGCCCATACCCCGAGCTGCACCACCGCCAACACGACCGCCAGCAGCATGCACAGCCAGGCGACGACGCGCAGCGGGCGCTTGCTCGCGATCGCACGCGGCGCGAAGCGCTGGTGCGCACAGGCCAGATAGAACGCCAGCGAGGCAGCCAGCGCGGGCAGCAGGTAGAGGACGCTCTTCATCGGAACTCCGTGTGGCGGACGCCGGGGGCTTACCAGCGGTAGTCGAATCCGATGCCGACCACGCGGGGCGCACCCAGGATCACGTTCGGGCTGTCGTCCGACCAGGCGTACTGCGTGTAGCCCCGGTCGAACAGGTTGCTGGCGAACACGTAGGCGCTCCAGTCCATGTTCTCGTAGCCGAAGCGGCCATTGACCAGCGCGCGCGACGACAGCCTGCGCGCGTCGCTGCCGATGTCGGGCGTCACGTCGCTGCGGTAGTTGGCGTTGAGGTTGGCCAGCCAGTGCTCGCCGAAGCGCAGGTTGGCGCCGACGGCGAACGTCCAGCGCGGCGCGTAGGCGAACTCGGAGCCGGTGTAGTCGCTGATCTGCGCATCGAGGATGGTCTTGAACTCGTCGTAACGCGTGCGCGAGTAGCCCAGCGACGCATACCAGTCGAAGCCGGCGCCCACGCGATGGCTGGCCTCGATCTCGAACCCGTACAGATGCGCCTTGCCGGCGTTGACGGTGTGGTAGTCGTAGTCGTTGATGCCGAACAGCGCGGTGACCTGCTTGTCTTCCCAGTCGATGTAGTACAGGTTGGCGTTGAGCGTCAGCCTGTCGTCCAGCCACTGGGAGCGCAGCGAAAGCTCGGCGTTCCAGGTGAACTCGGGGTCGTAGGCGTAGTTCTGCCCGCGTGCGATATTGAAGGTCGAGCCGCCGGAGCGGTAGCCGCGCTGCACGACGAAGGCGGTGGATACGTCATCTGTCCAGTCGTAGCGCAGGCCCAGCTTGGGCAGGAACGCATCGAAATCCCGGGTGGATTCCGGCGTCTGGCTGTTGGCCTGCTGCACCATGCCCAGCACGGCCTGGTTGATGCCGGCGATGGCCGGCGCCAGCTGCGGACCGAACGCGGCCGCATCGGGCAGCGTGCCGGCGAAATCCGCGACGGCGACGGCACCGAACCGGTACTCCTCCTGGTCGTAGCGGAAGCCGCCCAGCAGGGCCAGGCGCTGGGTCAGGTCCACTTCGAAATCGGTGAACAGCGCCGCGTTGCGCGAGCGCGACTGGCCGTCGCTGGCGTAGTCCACCGGGATCACCGGCAGCGCCTGCGCGTACAGGCCGGCCACGTAGTTCGCGGTCAACGCATCCAGGCCGGCGCCCTGCAGCACGGCGGCGATCGTGGCCACCGGCGTGTCCACGTTGGTGCGGTTGATACTCACGTTGTCGGTCTCGCGCTGCGAGGCATACAGGCCGACCAAACCACGCAAACGCTCGCCGCGATAGTGGGCACGGAACTCCTGCGAAAACGTGCCGTACTGCTCGTCGGTATCGCCGTAGGCTTCGGGACGCTCGGTCAGGTCGGTGTCGAACCGGCGCTGCATATCGGTGTCCGACCACGCCGTCACCGCCGACAGCGACCAGCGGCCGGACAGTGCGTAGTCGACTTCCAGGGTGGCGATCTGGCCCAGCGCATCGGTGGTGCCCGGATAGTCCGAGGTGTTGATGCGGTCGTCGTAGTAGTCCGGCACGTCGTTGCGCGAGTAGGCGTACATGTACGGCCCCTGGCGATCGTCGCGCGTGTAGGTCAGGCGCGCGGTCAGGCCTTCGATGCCCTTGGGTGACCACAGCAGCTTGGCGCGTGTCATCGTCGATTCGCGTTCGTCCTCGCCCACGCCGCGGGTCGGGTTATGGACAAAACCGTCGAACGAACGGTCTTCCACCGCCACCCGGAACGCCAGCTCGTCGGCCACCAGCGGGCCGCCGCCGGCGAAGGCGATGCGCCGGTCGGAGGGATCGGACAGCAGCAGGCGCGCACGTCCGGACCAGTCCATCGTCGGGTCCTCGGTGCGCAGCACGATGGCGCCGGCCAGTGCGTTCTCGCCCTGGATGGTGGACTGCGGACCCCGCAGCACTTCCACCTGCGCCATGTCCCACAGGTCGGTCGGGCCCGCATCGCTGACCTGGCTGGGCAGCGCCGCGCCGTCCACGTAGATCGTCGCCAGCGGATTGGGCGCCCCAGCCTCGTTGGCGATGCCGCGGATGGTGAAGCCGCGGTCGCCGTACATCTGCGACACGTTGGCAGTCCGGTTGAGGACGTCGAACAGGCTGAGCAGGTTTTCCTGCTCGATCCTCACCGAGGTCGACACCGCCACGCTGGCGGTGGTGTCCTGCAGCGAGCGGTCCGTCTTCTCGCCCCGCACGACGATCTCATCGAGCGTGGTCGGTTCCGGACCGGCGGAAGAAGGGGCCTGGGCGTTGGCCTGGAATACGAAAAACAGACACGCAGCCAGCACGGACACGCGCTGGCCGGCAACGTGGGACAGGGGGTACTGCACGGGTGGTTCCCCAGAACGAGGCCCTGCATGGGCCATGGGGACGCGGCGACAGGCTGACGTCCGACTGCACCATGCTATATGCGAATAGGAGTCACTTGCAATCAGCGGGGCCTGCGGTCACAGGCGGATCACGCCGCAGCAGGCAGCACCACCGTGAACGTCGTGCCCGTCCCCAACTGGCTGGTCGCACTTATCGTGCCGCCTGCCCGTGTCACCAGGTCGCGGATGACGGACAGGCCAAGACCGGTGCCCTCGCCCGCCGGCTTGGTGGTGAAAAAGGGATCGAAGATGCGTGCAAGCACCTCTTCGCCCATGCCGGTGCCGGTATCGGCGAATTCCAGCACGCAGCCACCCTCATCGCCCTGCGCAACGCTGATGGAGAAGACGCCGCCATGGGGCATCGCATGGTCGGCGTTGGCCGCGATGTTGAGCACCATCAGCTCGAACCGGTCCCTGTCCATCCGGACCGGTGACGGGGCATCGCCCAGGGCGAACCGCAGGTCCACCTCGGGCTTGAGCAGCTGGCACAGCATGGTCCGGATGTCGGCCAGGGCGCTGGCGGCATCGAAGGTCTCTTCCGCGTAGTCGTCCTGGCGCGCGAACGTCATCAGCTTGTGCGTCAGCAGCGTCGCCCGGCGCGCGGCCGCCTCGATGCCCTCGAACGACGCCCGGCCTTCCTCGACCTGGCCGGCCCTGAGGCCTTTGCGCGCGTAACCGCTGATCACGGCCATGATGTTGCCGAAATCGTGCGCCACGCCACCCGCCAGGCGACCCACCGCCTCGACCTTGCGGGCGTGGATGAGCTGCTCCTGCGCCAGCTCGCGCTCGTTGATCTCCTGCTGCAGCCGCTGGTTGGTGGCCGCAAGCTGGTTTCCACGCACCGTGGCGTCGTTCAGGCTTTGGCGCAACGCGGCCGAACTGCGGTCGAGCACGATGGCGATCATCAGGAACATGGCGGCACTGAATGCGGCGTCACCGTACAGCGCGGCGGCATCGCCCTTGCGGGACACATCCACCGAGATGCCCAGGAAGAACGCCGCCACGATGCAGGCGAACATCAGCCATAGCGCGCCCCTGCCCACCACCAGCGCCGCGATCGCCATCCAGATGACCAGCACGGGCTGCTCGAAGCGTTGCGCACCGAACCCGGTGGTCAGGTAGGCGGGCACCACCGAGGCGGCGAACACGACCAGCAGCAGCCGCGAGGCCCACGCGAAGCGCCCATGCCGGATCAGCACGAAGCTGAGAGCGGCGCCGGCGCACACCGACAGGCTCAGCGCCATGCTGGTCAGCTCGCCTGGCCGCCACGGGATATCCACCGCGAAGGCACGATAGGCCCACGCAAGCGCAGGTAGCACTGCCAGCAGCAACGAGATCAGCTGCAGCATCGGCGCATTGCGCCTGTCGACCGGATCGGCGATGGGAACATCGCGCCACCAGGCCATCGGCGCGCGCCACAGGCGGGCCAGGCGCGAGGCAGGACCGCCATGGCGTTCGCGGGTAGCGGGAATGGCGCCGTCATTCATGGGTCCGCTCTCCAGACGCCCGGACCACGCGCAGGTCTCCCATCACTCCACTCCACCCATCCACGATGAGAGACGAGTATAGGCGCTACCGCGGGTCGGCCTGGGCGGACTGGACGCGCAGCCGCACTTCCACCCGGCGATTGGGGATCAGGCATTCGCGCAGGGCCGCCTGGGGCTTGACGCCCTCGCACTGCTGGACCTGCTCCACGTCACCCTTGAAGGTGTAGGCGATCATGGCCGGATCGAGGCCCCGCTCCATGAGCAAGGCCTGCACGGTCCGGGCGCGCCGTTCGGAGAGCGCCTGGTTGTAGTCGAATCCGCGCCCCTGCAGACGGTCGGCGTGGCCGACCAGTTCGACGCCCGTCAGCGTCAGCCCTTCCTTGGGCAGGCGGGCCAGCTCGCGGTCCAGGCTCCACAGCGAGTAGACCCGGATGTCATCGCGGCCGTAGCGGTCGAACTCGAACAGCACGTTGACGGTCAGCGCGGTGCCGGCGGGCACTGCGGCGGGTGCGTCGGCAGCGGCGCCGCACTGGCGCGCCATGGCCTCGGCGTCGCTGATCCAGTCCTCGGCGATCTGGATGTAGGGCTTGGCGTGGCGCCACTGCTGCTGGTTGAACTCGTTGCCCGCGTGCACCAGTTCCACTTCGCCACAGGCCACGGCCTGTTGCGCGCAGCTGAAGCCCGGCGTGCCGTGGATGGCACGCAGGCGTTGCCACAGGTCCTCGCGCACGCGTGCGGCACCGTTCACCAGCGGGGTGTCGGTCGGCAGCGGAGACACGCCC
>Ga0208958_1001544_pt1 | contig 22475 bp, 27 predicted proteins | sample RifOxyB1_FD_184032 | JGI IMG/M metagenome (GOLD analysis project Ga0208958, IMG submission 184032) | Soil microbial communities from Rifle, Colorado - Rifle Oxygen_injection B1 (SPAdes) | ecosystem: Environmental > Terrestrial > Deep subsurface > Rock core/Sediment | place: Rifle, Colorado... | reverse complement strand
TATCTTGGCAATGATTGTCGAAATTGCGCCTCCTTATCCACTTGAAAGATTTGGAGAAGAAAGAGTAACTTACAAGCTTTCCTCAGTTGGTGTGTGGATAATTGTGTCAGAAGAGGGTTCCCCAAAATACTATATGGCTGTTCAACAGGCCGACGAACCAGGACTTCCTTGGGGAATTCCAGCTGGAAAAGTAAGCGATGTTGATCAAGGCTTTCGAAGTGTTGGCATGCGGGAAGTGCAAGAAGAAACCGGGCTGGAGCTTAACCGAGATGAACTGAGATATTTACATTGGGGATGGAAACATGATGGAGCAGAAACAGGTTATTTAATTTACGCTGCAGAAGTAGATATTGGCAGAATTAAGGGGAACAGAGTCCAGAGTCTGGAGGATGGAACTATTTTATATTCTCCTCCTGCTGATGTGAACAGGCAGGAAATTAGTTTATTAGCACTGATTCCTCTAGAGTTAGCATTTCAACACAATCTATTAAATGATCATACGTATCACGCTGCTGAAACTTACAGAGGTCTAACTGCTTTGAGGGCAGCAGGATATATTAATGGGAGCTTTAAATTTGAAGAGGATCCTGGACTCTAGGAAATGGTATGAGCCAAAAGTAGATCATTATTTTGCCAGTGTCTGTGTTCGTTCGGAGCCAGCTGTACTGTGTCTGTCGACCCGAATAGCTCATGGATAGTTGCTGTTCCCCCTGCGTTTAAACGATCAGTTATCGTGATTCCGTAGTAGTGTAATCCCCGGACCCAAATAAAATAGACAGTTCTACCATCACAAGTTTGTACATGTTTTGTAACAATAGGCTTACCTTCGACCTCAACAATAAATGCCCCAAATTCAGGCTTAGCTTCAGTTGTCATATTTTATTAAAATTCCACTTGCTGAGCATATCGGTCTAGACCCGTTTAGTCGTTATAGCCTTTATAATAGTTTTCCTTCTACATAATCTATGCCAAGTGGAGAAAGAGTTATCGTTTTGAGTTTTCTATCATATTCCCATAATTTTGCCTTATGACCACCCGCCAACACATCGCGTCTGTATACCGCAGTGTTTGTATGCTCAACCCATGATACTAAATCAACTTCGTTAACAGAGCCATTTTCGGAGTAGAGCAATAGCAACGTTTTGTCTTTCATTGTTCGCTTATTACTTAAAACTCTTTTTTTATCATTAACACGCCATACCGAAGGAATTTCTTTTTCGATAATGTTCTCTACCATCCTTGTAGCAGTAGTTACATCTGTATTATGAAAAACCCTTATCAATTCGGCCAGGAGCCATTTAGAGCAGTAAAGTACAACAGCAGCGTCCATATGATTGGGGTCAACGTCTCCTCCAACGTGTCCAACACCGCGATTATTGCGGATTTCATAGAGCGCGACAAGCATGCGTGGAATTTGGATTCTTACTGAGCGAGGAAACGACGAAGTTGCTCCGGAAAGGGCTTGGCAAGCATCCAGCATATTTGCAGGTTTGGAAGATTTGCGAGGAAAGGTACCTGAGACGTACCCATTCAATATGGAATATATGACCTCGCATAGTTTTCCGCTATTTAGCTCCGATGGCTCCCATCTTCCTTCTCTAAAATGTGTAGTTATATTATTGAATGCTTGCAACAGCTCGTCTCGCAAGCTTACTGGTAGCTGACCAAGTATCTCTGTCGAATCCATTGGAAGAATGTTATTTAGTGGTACTTTCTTCTTTAATCGAATTTATACCGTCAATTAGAACTTTCCATGCTCGCGTACCCTCCAGATCTCTTTTTTGTACGAATCCGGACTCAACTTTAAAAGTTAAATTATTCACTGTTTTTTCTGTAACCCCTACCGAGAATTTTTCAGATAAAACGAAGGCTATTTCATTATTTGTCATCATTTCAATCCCTTTTTCTTTTGCTACGACTAATGCCCAAATATATTTCTCCCATTTTTGCTTAAGAGAGCCTAATGGTTTTAAACCCGGCATATTCGGACTAACATCATTAAAAGCAGACTTAACTTCTTCTCGAACGACTTTATCTCTAACCACGGAAGACTTGGAGCGTTTTTTTACACCCAATTTTTTAGAAAAATTTCCTGTATCCATCGACTCCACCTTCTTAGATACTGATGATGAATTAGGCTCTAAAGAATGTTCTAAGAGCTTTTGAAATGCAATCTCCTTTAACTTTTCATCCTTGATGTTTTCAGTAGCATCAACAATTTCTGCTACTATTGTTTTATAATCTTTCATAATGCCCTTATAAATATAAGGCTTACCAGACTTTACTCTTATTTCGAACACCTGTCAAGCCGTATACTGTTACGGGTAATCCTCCTTGAGGAATAGGTCCTTGAATCACGAGGGTACGATTACATACTACACGTGCTGGCTGCGGGTCTGGGACGATGTTGGAACTTATTATTCAAGTTTAGTAATTGTTAGCTAGAATGTTGTTTGACTCTCTCTTAGGGTAAACTTTTTCGTCTAAGTTTTTCTTCTTCTTCAGCTCTGGAATTTTGGCATTCTTGCTTCATTTCTGCTGTCATAGTTGCGGTTTCATCATAAGCGTATCTTCTAAAATAGTTAGCAATTTTTTCTCTAAAATGTAGATATATTTCGTTATTGATTCTTCCTTTCCTTAGATCACCTTTACTAATATCCAAGCTATTACCATGTAATTGAAAAATGACATCGAATTCTACATACATGTCTTCACTAAAACCGATCTTTTCGTTTGGTGGAAGATGAAACCTGTGTTGATTCATTTGTTGCATTTCACGTATTTTAATCATCTTTTTTCTGGAACTTAAGAGTCTTAGCGCATCATAAGTTTCAATAGGGCAGCATGACACAGCTTCATTCCTGGTATCACAGTCTTGAGAAATTATTATTCCCCATGAAGTTGTGACTGCTCTAGTTGAAAAGACATTGTCTTTTCCTGCAATTTCTTTCCATGGTTTAGAAAGAATATACGATTTTTCTCCTGAAGGACTGTAAGTATAATCACTTTGAGATAAATTTATTGGCACAAACCTTGGGACTGGATACAAAATATCCCCTTGTCTTAACGGCTCAGTTTCTGGTAGAAAAAGGTACTTTTCATCCGTTATCGTCATCAGATTTATCGAATTGTAAGTCCTCCAATTCACTACGCCTTTTCAATCCCTCTTCAAATTCCGTTCTTTCCTTGATAGCATTGTCATGCAGTTTTCTTAGTATCAAACCGTTTTCATTATTTTGATAATCTATTACTCCTCGAATATCATTAATATGGGTTGTAACAAGCAAATTTTCTAAAAATTGATCGAATGTCTCGTAACTATTTAGAAACTGACTCATTTGTCTGGAATAAGAAATTGGCTCACAAGAAACACAGTCTCTCACGGTGGTTTGTGTAGACAATGAGTCTTCTGGTGTATACCATCCGCTTTTAAAAAGAGTTGATCTCACAATAGACATAGATGCCACATTTCCAAAGTTTGACACTAGTGAGTCCTCATAGTCTATTTTCTTTTTAAAAGGGTTAAAAAAAAGATTCATTATTTAGTTTTTCCGTTTGGTGATTGCAATATCTCTTTCGTTATTGTTCCAATAGTTTTTATGCTCGATACTGCATATTGTTTAACATTAGATACGTTAAATTTATATTGTGATTCTACAACTGTATTTATGTCTGAAATAATCGATATAGCTTTATCGTCATTCTGGTTACTTTTTTTCCTTAACGTATTTAATCTGAGCCATCTATTAACTTGAAATTCGTTAATTTTCTCTTTGTATAAAAAGGCAAGGTTCATTTCAAAGGGATTGGTATCTTTTTTAAAATAGACTCGATTTAGAAATACTTTAGAACTCTCTTGAAGCTTTACGATCTCTTTTGCAATTAATGCAATCCTTGTCATCTTTGCACCAAAACAAGCAGTCAGTATCTCATAAGTATCACTTAACAGTGGAAACAGAATATTCTCAGCATTTTCAATTTTGGATAGGGGGGTAAGTGTAGCTTTGTCTTCTTCTGAATGAAATTGGATATCGGTCCGATCTAATGCTACGTTAACACTGTAACTTTTACTTGCATCTTTTAATATAACTCTTGGAATTTCTGGAGGTGAGTCATTTGGAATAGGCAGAATCATTGGATTCTCCTTAAAATTGATGGACTGAATCTTACCAAACGATTGAGCAATAGAAATTTTGTCAGAAAAATCCATTGCTGAATAAAAAAACACGAACTGGATATCGCTCAGGCCTTTATCGAATTTCATTGTCTATTCTACATGAACATTATAGACTTTGAAGTAAACATTTACAATTAATTAATTTTCACAGTTAATACCAGTTTTTTCATGAGACCTCTTTAATCTCGACTTTATCATAAACCCCTCTTGGAATGAGCATGTTAAATCTTGAAGCGCGAGGGCCCGTATTAAAACCGCTGCACACTTACGTAAGTCGTCCTGGTCTTTATAACGTCACAATTTATAAGTCAAAATTAGCACTCAATAAAGAAATAACTTCCATACCCGAATCAGTCATCCTTTTTATGAACACATACATTTTGGGATCATTAGCAGTTTCTTTGTAGTACTGACTGAAAGAACCATAATGTCTTGGCAATAACATCCAATGCGTGAAGTCATTTCTCATCTTTTTGTAATCTTTTAATTTACTTATTAATGTTTGCCGATCAGCACTTGAATTGTTTGCATCAGTCTTCCTGATATCCTTTAACACAATCTCTAGTTTCGCTATATACCACGCTAATGGATCCCTTGATTTTTTATCAAAATCTTTCCCGCCCCACGTTTTCCAGATGTGTTTAATTGATTTTTTTATATAATTTTCTGATAACTGATTAAACATCAGTCCATAGCCTAACGCTATAAAATTTTGCTGATCAAAAATAAATTTAGACAACTTGTCAAATGTTGAAAGTTGTTTCTTGGGATATGAATCAGCAATTTTTTCAAGTTGAGAATAAACGTTATTAGTAATAATAAAAAATGCTGACTTAAAGCCAATAATCAAAAGAGATAGTGAAAATATCCACTCAGTCCAGTTATAACCATACCTGAGATTTACACTGAATTTTGCCCACAAGAGAATGAAAACAATAAAAGCGATCTTCAAATATCTTTTTGTAGAGGTCGATGTCATTTTCTGTTTGATTATATCCTGTTGCCATTTTCGTTTGACAACAACAAAATAAAGTGCTAAATATTGCCAGAACAGTGGTCAGAGCTGCAGCCACAGTAGCGTCCATAACTAAAAGTTATGAACGGGGTAAGGGATTGCCCCGATAGAATAAAACTTCTTTTTACTAATAAATTAGGACGGGTTCCTTCTGGTTCGGAAATCGAAGAAATATATAGAAGCTTATTCTATTTGGGGAAAGCAATCACCCGTTTCCGGAAAATAAAATATGACAAACGGAAACGGTGATGCGCCAGTTATATGTACTGCCCAAGAAAACACACCACCCCGCGCTAGCGGGGAGGTGCTTATCTTGACTAATAAAAGAACATCTCAACATGATTCTTCTGTTGATGCTTGGCTGAGTAGACAAAAAAATATTGGGAAGTTGACCACAACTAGATCAATCCCTCCTCGATTTTGTGGTCAAAGAAAATATATAGCAGTTTTCAACAAAAATGGAAAAATATTTTTTGAAACTAGAGTTCTTTATTGTAGGAGTTGGAATTGCCCTAAATGTCAGATATTCAAGGCTATACAAGTTAAACATAAATTACATGAAGTTATTGTTTTAAATAATTTAAATCATTTACTTACTTTGACTCTTGATCCCAAAATAATTCCACCTGAATACCTGAGTGAAAATGGAAATTTCACTCATAAATACATAACTAAACTATTTAATCATTTTTTGGTTACTCTTAAAAGAAAAATACACAAAGACATTAAATTTGTTTGGGTAATAGAATTTCAAGAAAACGGAAACACTCACCTTCACGTAGTCACCAACAAATTTTTACCGATAAAAGTAATTAAAAGATATTGGGTTCGAATGGGCGGAGGTCACGATATGTCTATACAGCTGGTTAGATCCGCAAATGCCATGGCCTCATATTTAACCGATTATCTAGTGAAAGGGTTTAAAAAAGGGACTTCTAATAATGGTTTCAGATCAGGAGAGAAAAGATATTCCATTAGCCAATCATGTAAGAAGTTAAATATTGCAGTCCCTGAAAAGAAAATTATTCAAGTAGACTCAAAAACTGATTTAAATAGTATTTTTACTCCCGATGAAATTGATCAGGTATATAATTCTCTCGAAATTCTAAAATGAAATATATCATTTATTGCCGAAAATCCTCTGAAGACGACAGCCGTCAAGTTCAATCGTTGGAAACTCAAGAGACTGCACTGAGGGAATACTCCGAAAAATACGGTCTGGAAGTCGTAGAGGTGCTTAAGGAGTCAAAAAGCGCCAAAGATGATAATAATAGACCTTTATTCAATTTAATGCTTTCAAAAATCACTTCAGGTGAAGCAGATGCTATTCTCGTTCACCACATTGATCGCTTAAGTAGGAATTTAATTGAATCGGGACAAATTAATAAATTGTTTGAAAATGGCCAACTAAAAGAATTGAGGACGCCAGCAAGAATTTTCGCACGGATAGAGGATCTTATGTATTTAGACATCGAATCTATGTACGCTTCTCAATATTCACGGAATCTTAAAATTAGAACTAGAGAGGGGATTAATACCAAATTACGCAATGGTGAGTATCCTGGAAATAGTCCTCCTGGCTATATGAATCTTAAGGGGAAAATTTATCCAGATCCCGAAAGAGCACCCCATGTTAAAAAAGCCTTTGATTTGTACAATTTCGGCAGGTATTCCTTGCGAGAAATAGCCAAAGAACTCTATTTAGATGGCTTTCGTTCCAAAATTGCGCATATCAAAGTCGATAAATCTAACATTCATCATATTTTGCGAAACCCCATTTATTACGGCGCTATTTTGTGCAAAGGAGTTTTGTATAAGGGGATTCACGAACCATTGATCTCAAAAGAGACTTTTGATTTAACTCAAAGTTTATTAGACGGTAAAAATCATCAGAAGAAACAAAAACACGATTTTCTTTACCGAGGGTATATGACTTGTGCCATTTGTGGTTGTGCTTTAACCGCCTCGCTCAAAAAAGGCAGATATATTTATTACTACTGCACCGGGGCCAGAGGAGGATGTAATGAACGGCCTAAATACATGGACGAGAGTTACACCGACAAGCTACTTCAGGAATTTATGGACAAATTCACTTTTGATGAGGAAATGGCTACCTTGTCCCTCGATATTTACCTAAATGAGCTAAAAAAGCAGGGTCAGGATAATGTTTCCAAGGGCCAATCGATCCAAGAGCAGATAAGTAAGCTCAATGCCAAGCTCTCCCTCTTACTGGACACTTTTCTGGAGGGCACGATAGATAAAGAAACTTATGAGGCGAAACAAAAAGCTCTTAAGGAAGAACTGACCAACTTACAGTTAGCCGTTCAAAGGGCTAAATCAGTAGACGGAGAAAGTACTTTGGAACTTTTGCAAAACCTGAAAATACGTGGATGTAGCTTGGGAAAAATGTATAGGACTAATGATTATGAGATAAAAAGCGATTTATTGAATTCTGTACTTTGGAACTTAAACATCAAAAACAAACAAATCGCTTCACACAGCCTTAAAAAGCCATATTTTTACTTCGACAAAGTGTCAAAATCACGTCAAATGGCCAAATGGCTGGGGGACCTGGATTCGAACCAAGATAGTCAGATCCAGAATCTGAAGTCCTACCGTTAGACGATCCCCCAGTACAGGCTAATTTTACCATTTAATTCACTTTTCATGCCTGGTACAATGTATAGGATGGTCAGCGATCAGGATATCTGTTGCCCTCCGATTGATCCTAAAAAGTGGGACAAAAAGACAGTAGTTTGGAAAGAAAAACCCTTTATTGTCGATGAGGTACTTCAGCTTTTTCATATTCCTCTAAACTGGGCCAGGTGGTAACCAGGATGTTCAAAAAAATAGAAACATCCAAGGCTTCACCATCCAAAGCCGATTTCCTCATGCTGGCATACGATCCCTCGCCTTGGAAATCTGAGATTTACATGACCGTAACCAGTAAGGTTCCAGATGCCCAAAACACCACCTTATCCGGCACTTTTATTACCCAGGTTTTTGATGGTCCGTACAATGCCGTTCCTTCCTGGATTAAGCTTATCGACGCCCACATAGCTTCATTGGGCAAAAAAATAATTAAGTACTATTTCTTCTATACCACTTGTCCCAAATGTATGAAAAAATATGGCCACAACTACGTTATATCCTTTACTCAAGTTGAATAAGTATTATAATTACCATATGGCCGCCTCTAGAAAATCATCCAAGACTAAAAGTACCTTTAATAAAGCTAGCGACACGGTAGTTTCCACTTCTAAAGATTTATGGAAAGCCGGCTTTGCCAGAACCTTGATTGTGAAAGATCAGTCCGGAGATAAAATTCTGGCCCTACCTCTGACTATTGCCATCATTGGCGCAGTTTTGGCTCCTCCTGTAGCTATAATTGGTGTATTCGTGGCTCTTCTGACTCAATGTACTTTGACTGTCGAAAAGAAGTAATCCGAAATGGTCAACACAATCAAATGTAAAAAATGCGGTGCCGAAATCGAAGTCTCCGAAGCTTTAACCCATCAGATTGAAGAACAGGTTTTAGCCAGCTTAAAAACCCAGCACGCCAAAGAATTGGCAGCCGCCAAGTCTGAGGCTACCGAACAGCTCAAAGAACAAAACCGCAAAATCTTGGCTGAAATGGCTGATATGGAGAAAGCCCGCCGGGAACTGGCTGACAAAATGGATCGTCAGGAACTCGAATATCAAAAAAAACTGGGCGAAGAGCTATCCAAAATAAAAGACCAGGCCGGAAAGCTGGCCCAGGAAAAAGCTCAGACTCAAATTTCCGAATACGAGAAACAAATCGAGGATTACAAAAAAAGTTTAGCCGAAGCTCAATACAAGCTCTCCCAGCAATCCCAACAACTTCAGGGTGAAATTCTCGAATTGGATCTGGAAAAGTCCCTGCGGGAAGCCTTTGCCAATGATGATATCGAACCGGTCGGCAAAGGCATTCAGGGAGCCGACATTATCCATAAAGTTAAAGGTCAATCTGGAAGACTGGCCGGAGTCATTTTGTGGGAAACCAAAGATGCCAAATGGACTCCGTCCTGGCTGCCTAAACTTCGTGAAGACGGCCGCAAAGCCGAAGCTACTGCTGTAGTTTTAGTCAGTAAAAATTTGCCGGAAGACATCAAGAATTTTCAGATTATCGAGGGTGTTTTGGTTACATCCCTTGCTTTCGCCCTGCCACTGGCTAGCCTCCTGCGCCGGTCACTTCTGCAAATCGCCGTTGCCAAGTACACCGCCCAGCAGGGTAGCGAAAAATTGCAGGATCTTTATGAATACTTACAAAGTGAATCTTTTCGTCATCGGTTCGAGTCTTTTGCCGAAGGGGTCCGGGGTCTGCATGAAGACATGGAATCCGAAAAAAGAAGCATGGAACGGGTCTGGAAGCGGCGGGAAGTTCAGATTAAACGGGTGTCATTAAACATCTCCCGGATGTACGGGGAATTGCAGGGAGTAATGGGTAACGCCTTGCCGGAAATCCACACTTTGTCCTTGCCGGAAATTACCTCAACCGAAACTGAACCATCATGACGCCAAACCTCATCATCCGCGCTTTGACTCCGGACGAATGGCCGATTTTTAAAAAGCTTCGATTGGAGTCACTGGCCGATTCTCCTTCTGCTTTTTCCGCTAGTCCGGAAAGCTTAGTAGATCAGCCTGATTCGTATTGGTTTGACAGGCTGGATACCGCCGACAAAACTTTTGTGGCTTTTATGGGTAAAACCCCCGTTGGTATGGCCAGTATCTACACCAAATCCAATCCCAAAATAAGTCACATTGCCGAAGCCTGGGGGGTATATGTTTCACCGAAATATCGAGGTCAAAAAATTGGCAAAGAATTGTTACAAACAATTATTGCCGAGGCTTCGTCCCGCTCACAGTTTAAAAAAATAAGACTGGGAGTCACTTCAAGTCAGTCTCAGGCTTTTGGTTTGTATAAGTCGCTTGGTTTTGTCCAGGTTGGCTGTTACAAAAATGAAATCAGGGTGGGGGACAAGTACTTTGACGAAATCCTTATGGAAAAGTCACTGGAATAACTATGTTTGCTGATCTTTCATTTCGATTGCTTCTTGTCTCAAACTTAATCGCCATTGCTTCCGCAGTTATTTTTCGCTGGTCTATGGCCGACTTAATGTTTTTATACTGGGGCCAGAGTGTGATTATTGGTTTTTTTCAATTTTTAAAAATTCTTGATCTGGAAAATTTCTCAACCGAGGGCTTCAAAATAAATGGTCAGCCGACAGAACCTACTCACTCAACCAAGGTTTTTACCGCTTATTTTTTTCTTTTGCATTACGGTTTTTTCCATTTGGTTTATTTATTTTTTATTTTGATTAAACCACCGGATCTTCTTGGAGCAGTTCCCTTACAAATTGTATTTCTCTTCAATCACACTTACTCGTATATCTTAAATAGAGACCGTGACAAACTGGTCAGAAAAAACATCGGAACGGTCATGTTCGCCCCTTACGTGAGAATCATCCCCATGCACTTAGTTATTGGCATGGCTCAAAATTTTACTTCGATTATTCCCATCACTCTCTTTCAGGTACTCAAAACCCTGGCCGACCTGATTGGTCACAGGATTGATCGTTCACTTTCTAGTCCCTCCAGCACTAGTGTTCAGACTCCTCAGACTCCAGCGCATCTTTCTTAGTCGGATGCACTGTCCCGTCCGGATGGTGTGCCGGTGCATAAATCGTATACATTTTTAATTCCTCTGAGGCAGATACATTAATAATGTTGTGATTTGCTCCGGCTGGTATTACCAACGCAGTTCCGTTTCCGACTTTGTGTTCTTCACCGTCAATAATGACTTTGCCTTCACCTTTTTCAAATCGGAAAAACTGATCGTTATCAGGATGGACCTCCATCCCGATTTCTTCCAGCGGCTTAAGACTCATCACCACCAACTGACAATGCGCTCCGGTAAACAGTACTTCACGGAAGTACTCGTTTAAAAGAGTTATTTCCTCAATATTTCCTACAAATCCCTTCATTTGTAATTCACCTCCTTTGTTGTCGCTGCTCCTAATCTCTTATCATCATTTCTCATTCTTAATCCCAACATTCCTCCCGCCAGAACGATTACTGATACAAAAATTAGCACAACCGGGATCATCCAGCTTCTATTAATCGGGTTGTTTTTTATCTTGACTATTTGCGATAATCCGCTCACAGCTTACAATATACATCACTTATCCCTTCATGGCCAAATCAAACATTTTAGTTACCGGAAGTCTGGGACAAATCGGATCCGAGTTGGTTACTGCCTTAAATCAGAAATTTTCCCCGGATGCGGTTTTATCTTCTGACATCCAGACTCCTCCGGCTGGGTATCCTAACGAATTTGCCCTGCTTGATGTTACCGACCCAGAGAAGCTGGAAAATTGTATTCATAAGCACTCGATTACCACCATCTACCATTTAGTTTCACTGCTTTCAGCCACCGGGGAGAAAGATCCCCAAAAAGCCTGGCAGGTAAATATCGGCAGTCTGAAAACGGTTTTGGATTTAGCCGTTAAATATCATCTTAAAGTCTTCTGGCCCAGCTCCATTGCCGCTTTCGGTCCCAACACCCCCAAAGATCAGACTCCCCAGGACACCATTATGCAGCCGACTACCATGTATGGAGTAACCAAAGTCGCCGGCGAATTGCTCTGCCAGTATTACCATCAGAAGTACGGCGTTGACATAAGAAGCCTGCGTTACCCGGGAATTATCAGCTGGAAAACAGAACCCGGAGGAGGAACAACAGATTATGCCAATTACATGTTTTTTAAAGCCGTAAAAAATGAAGCCTATGTTTGTTTTCTGTCAAAAGACACCCAATTGCCCATGATGTACATGGACGACGCCATCAAAGCCACCTTGGATTTAATGGCCGCTCCTGCCGAAAAACTAACCGTTTGGACTTCATACAATCTTTCCGCTTTTAGTTTTACTCCCGAAAGGCTGCATGCCGAAATTTCCCGCCATTTGCCTTTTTCGGTTACCTACTCTCCGGACTTTCACCAACCGATTGCTGACTCCTGGCCTCATTCCATTGATGATTCGGTAGCCCGTCGAGATTGGAATTGGTCCCCGGAGTATAATTTCTCTCGCTTTGTAACCGTCATGCTTAAATTTCTCAAGTCACCTCATGTCTAGAGCAGATTATTTCCAAATATTAAAGTCAGAAGTCCGCCGTCTGGATGATTTATCTGTTTCCAAAAGGTCGGAAAAAGTCATCTCCGGATTTACTTCCGATGTTCCTCCCCAGGCCATTATCGGTTCAAAATCATATTCTGTTTTTAACTCAAACGACTATTTAGGCCTGCGTCACCACCCCAAACTTAAACAGGCTGAAAGTAGGGCTTCCGAAAAATTCGGCGTCGGCCCCGGGGCCGTTCGCTTTATCTCCGGCAGCCTGCAAATTCATCGGGATTTGGAAATGGCCCTGGCCCAGTTCCATGGCCGCGACGACGCCATGATTTTCAGTAGTGCTTTTGCGGCCAACCTGGCTGTAATCAGCAGTTTGATTAAAGGCCAAAGCAAGGATTCACTTCTAGATGCCAATACCCTGGTTGTTTCTGACGAGCTTAATCACCGGAGTATTGTCGAAGGCATTCGGGTAGCCAATTTTCCCGATACCCAAAGACGGGTTTTTCACCATTTTGATTTATCTCAACTGGAACAAATTTTTAAAGAAAGCAAAGGCAAATTTACTCGGGTACTCGTAGTTACCGACGGTGTCTTTAGCATGCTGGGAGAGTATCAGAACCTGGAAAAGTTGCGTTCGCTTATTGACGCTTACGATTCAAAATTTCCCCAAGGAGTACTTATGTTTGTCGACGATTGCCATGGCATAGGCGTTTTAGGAGATACCGGCAGGGGAGTCGAACAGTTGTGTGGAACTAAATCTGATGTGTTGGTAGGAACATTGGGTAAGGCCTTTGGTGTTGATGGCGGATATGTAACCGCCAGTCAAAGTGTCATTGATTATCTGCGTGAGTCTGCCGCCACTTACATTTATTCCAATCCCATTTCTCCCGGAGCCGCAGCTGCCGCATTGGAATCTGTACACATATTAGACTCAGTTGAGGGTAAAAAACTCCTTGAAAACTTGCGTGAAAATATTTCGCACTTTAAAAAACTTCTTTCTCAAACTTCAATTGCTCTGGCCGCTGACTCAAAGCACGCCATCCAACCCTTGCTGCTGGCTGATCCCGCCAAAGCCAAAGCACTTCAGGATCATCTGTTTCAGCAGGGATTTTTAACCACCAGCATTACATATCCGGTAGTTCCCAAAGGCAGAGACGAAATTAGAGTTCAGCTCAGTGCGGCCCACACCTTTAAGGATTTGGAAAAATTCGTGCAGGCTCTGGCCAAATTTTCTTCGTAAACCTGTATACTAATTTAAAGAAATAATCATGCCCATCCTGCTCAAGCCCTCTCTTGCCGTAGTTCTTGCCATTGTCGGCTTTTCGCTTGTTTTATCCCTGTTTAACGTCAATTTATCGCGGGTATCTTTTTCTCCCATTCCCACTCCGACTCCGGTGCCAACCGCAACTCCAACACCGCTTCCTACACCTACCCCTACTCCAACTCCCACACCTACTCCAACTCCCACTCCGGGTCCTACTGCCACTCCCAGGCCAACGGCCAAACCAACACCTCCTCCAATCTCCGGTCCGCCCGGAGTTGGTCTGGTTCGTGGCACAATAGCTACAGCCAAAGGCAGCTTCTCAACTACTGTGTTAACCGTGGATTTAGGCTCTGCCAAAATGGTTACCGATACCGGAAATGACGGCAACTGTGCGACCGGTTGTAATGTTTTATCCCTGCTTGATTACGTCAATCGTAACGGTGGCTTTGCCGGGGTCAACGGAACCTATTTCTGCCCGGCCACTTATCCTGATTGCGCCAGTAAAACCAATTCCTACGATTTTCCCGTCTACAACACCCGGCTTAATCACTGGATAAATCAGGACAAACTTTTTTGGGGAGAAAGGCGGGCCATTGTCTACACTGACGGCTCAGGAGCCCATTACAAACATAACGCCAACAGTTTTTCCGGCGGTCTTACTGCCGGCATCGTCAATTATCCCGGTTTAGTTGATGGGGGAAACGTTCAAATCGACGACAGCCAATCCGGTCTTTCCGATAAACAAAAAGCCAAGGGTACTAAAGTTGGTATTGGAGTCCGCAATGCTCAAACCGTCATGGTGGTAGTTGCCCAAAACGTAAACATGCTCGAGTTTGCCCACGTTTTTAAGAGTCTGGGAGCAACCGGCGCCCTCAACCTGGATACCGGAGGCTCAATTGCCGTCATCAATAACGGCCGGTACATTTACGGCCCGGGCCGGGGCTTACCAAACGCCGTAGTCTTTGCCAGAAAGTGATTTTCCCCGTATAATGTCCCAAAGCCTGAATCCCTTGCCGTAAAGACGGTTAATCTGGGACATAATCTTATTAAAGAAACCACCAGTCAAGCTTCGCCTGTCGTATAGAAGGGGTTTAAATGACAGACACTAACTACTTGTAAAATTGCCGGTAACCTACTAGAGTATCCAAACATGTTGGAAGAAACACAAACTACGACGACTCCGGTTCCCGCTGACCCTACTTCAACCATAGATTTGACCGGCATGATCAACTCCACCATGTCCCAGGTGGAAAAACTGAAAATTGAAGCCGGAAAATTAAAGGAAATGCTGGACGACATTTTTCAAAACGACCCCACTTATCAGGCCCACGACAAAGCCGTCAAAGAGGCCAGTAAAATCAGGGGCAACACCAAAAAACAAATTCTTAAAATGCCGCAGGCCGCCGATCTTTCCAATAAAATCCTGGAGTTAAGAGCCCAGATCAAAGAAAGAAACCAGGAACTTTCAGACTACTTACAAGATTATGCCAGAACTACAGGTACCAATTCATTTGAAACTGAAGACGGCACCGTCCGCCAGATCATCTACACCGCTCGCCTCGTAAAAGTCGGTCAGTAAAATTCCTAATTTGGATTTGCAAAGCTATTTACAAATTGTGATTTGTAATTTGGATTCTATGATCATAATATAGTTGTATGTCCCTGCCCGACGACCAGCTTAAAGGTCTTCTTCTTGGTGCCAAACTGGTAGATGAGGTTACTCTGGCTGAAACTGAACGTTTTGCCATTAACTCCGAAATGACCCTGGATCGGGCTTTGGTTCAAAAAGCCATCATCGCCGAAGACAAACTGGGCAGTTTGATCGCCGGTCAATATAAAGTTCCCTTCGTTTCTCTCTCCAAGATGGCAATTCCGGCCGAGGTATTGAACATCATTCCGGAACGCTTTGCCAGAAAACACAAAATAATTGCTTTTGAACGGGATATGGAAGGTGTTAAGGTGGCCATGGCCAATCCCGATCACACCGATCTTCTCACCAACATCACCAAAAAAACCGCCGGGAAAATTTCTGTTTATTTTGCTCTGGCTTCAGACATTCAAAACTCCCTGCGTTATTACGAAAAGGACCTGCAAAAATCAGTCGATGACTTGTTAAAGCAGGATATCTGGACTCATTCCAGTAATCTGGAAGATCCGCCCGTTGCCAAAATTGTCGATACCATGATCGATACTGCGTATCAGGAGAGGGCTTCTGATATTCACATCGAGCCTCAGGAAACGACCACTCTAGTGCGCTTTCGTATTGACGGCATTTTGCGGGACGTTATCTCCGCCCCCAAATATCTCCACGACCGCATTATTACCCGTATCAAGGTCTTATCAGGTCTTAGAACCGATGAACATTTAAGTGCCCAGGACGGAAAAATGCGCATGGAGTTGGAGGAAGAAAATTTGGACATCCGGGTTTCCATAGTTCCGGTAGTTCAGGGAGAAAAATCAGTTTTAAGACTTTTGTCTTCCCGATCCCGCCAGTACAACTTCCAGACTTTGGGTATGAACGAAAAGGATTTGCAGAAAGTTGAGGCCGCGTATTCCAAATCCTACGGCATGTTACTTTCTACCGGTCCTACCGGTAGCGGTAAAACCACTTCCATTTACTCAATTCTGAAAATTCTTAATACCCGCGAAAAAAATATTACCACCGTTGAAGATCCGGTCGAGTATCGTATCAAAGGTGCCAATCAAATTCAGGTCAACGTCAAAACCAATCTCACTTTTGCCAACGGTCTGCGTTCGATTTTGCGTCAGGATCCCAACATCGTCTTTGTCGGAGAAATCCGCGATAACGAAACCGCCGGAATTGCCGTTAACGCCGCTCTAACCGGCCATTTGGTTTTATCCACTCTTCACACCAACGATGCAGCAACCGCCATTCCCCGTCTTTCTGATATGGGTGTAGAACCGTTTTTGGTCGCCTCTACTGTTAACGTCATCATTGCCCAACGTCTGGTTCGTGAAATTTGTGCCCAATGCAAAACCACCGTTTCGTTAAGTCGGGCTGAGCTGGCCAAAAATTTCCCCTCTGATCTAATCAAATCAGTTTTTGGTGGAGAAAAAGATATCGAAGTCAGTAAAGGTCAGGGTTGCAAGTCCTGCCACCAAACCGGATACATGGGCCGGGTAGGCTTATTTGAAGTATTAGAAATAACCAAAGACATCAGAAGGTTAATTACTCAAAAAGCCGACTCGGACGAAATTGCCAAAGCCGCTATGGCTGAAGGTATGGCCACCATGTTGGAGGATGGATTGATCAAGGTCAAGCAGGGGACTACTACCATAGAAGAAGTCCTGCGTGTCGCCAAATCGGAATTTATCTCCTGACAATTTACTAAATGGCCAAACACTCCAATATTAGCCTTAAAGGAAGCGAGAAGATCAGTTTAATCACCAATCTTTCCACCATGCTTTCCTCCGGTATTCCGATTGTGGAAGTGGTCGAATCTCTTTTGGAAGATACCAAAGGCGACCAAAGAAAAATCCTGGAGACTCTAAAAGCTGACATGATGCAGGGCCAACGGGTATATGTCACTTTCGCTAAATTCCCTCAAACTTTTGACGCCGTCACCGTCAACCTGATTCGGGCTTCCGAAGAAGCGGGGACATTGGAGACCACTCTCAAAGATTTGCGAAAACACATTCAAAAAGAAATGGAATTTAAAGACCGGATCACTTCAGCCTTAATATACCCGGTGGTAATTTTCTTTATCTTCATTGCCGTTTTGGCCCTGATACTTATCTTTGTCATGCCCAAAATTTCCCAGGTCTTCAAGCGCCTCAAGGTAGAGTTGCCGATGACCACCAAGATCATGATTGCCACCTCTGACCTGATCGTAAATAAGCCCTGGCATGTTTTGGGAGTATCAGGGGCCATTTTTCTGGCCTTTTATTTAATTTATAAAGCCAAAAAATCCTTCTTTGTAAATATTTTGATTTCTTTGCCTTTGATTTCGCAATTAGTCAAAGAAATTGACCTGACCCGCTTTTCCAGAAGCATGTATCTGCTGCTTTCAGCCGGGCTTCCCATTAACACGGCTTTGGACTTGTCACACGATGTGGTAATTCGTCCTCAGATGGCCAAAATTATCAAAAAAAGCCGTGAATTAATCATGGCCGGCAAACGCATGTCGGATGGTTTCAGGGGCACTCACGGCCAAATGCCGGCTATCGTTACCAAGCTTATCGAAGCCGGAGAAAAAAGTGGTTCCTTGGACAAATCAATGCAGGATATTTCCGAATTTTTAGATTACCAGGTCAGCAATTCCCTAAAAAACCTTACCGCAATTATTGAACCGCTCATGCTTCTGGTTGTCGGTGTATTTGTTGGGGGGATGATGATTTCCATCATGGCGCCAATTTACGGACTAATCGGTAAAGTAGGAGGCCGCTAAATGCGCGGATTTGCTTTCATAGAATTGATCGTGGTCATGGGAATTGTCGCTACCCTTATGACCATCTCCTTTCCTTCCCTGATCACATCTCAGCGCCGGGCCTCCATTTCCGAAACTGCCGCCGTTTTGCTTTCTGACATCAAGTCCCAACAAACCAAAGCCATGTTCGGCGACTCCCAGACAAGTCCCACACCGACTCAGTATGGAGTATATTTTCAAGCAGACAGCTACGTTCTTTTTAACGGATCAACTTATGTTCCGGCCGATCCGGCAAATTTCACCGTCAATCTAGACCCTTCACTTCGTTTTTCCTCCGTTACCTATCCCGGTTCTCAGATCGTATTTGCCCGGGGTAGCGGTGAAATTCCCGGATTTGTCTCCGATACCTACGATTTGAGTTTGACTGATCAGTCAGAAGCCGTTACCCGTATTATTACTATAAATAGGTATGGTGTTGTTACCCAAATTAATTAAAGGCCAATCATTAGTCGAGATCATTATCGCCATGGGCCTGGCTACCATCATTCTCCCGGCTGTGTACATGGGTCTGATTAGCTCTCGCCAGGGTCGGGTGCAACAGTCGCAGCGAAACCAGGCTTCAACCCTAATGCAGGAAACCGTCGAGGCAGTTAGAGTAGTCAGGGAAAATGGCTGGACCGCTTTTGCCGTAAATGGCACTTATCATCCTGCCGTTTCTGCCGGAACCTGGACTCTGGTTTCTGGAACCGAAACAGTGGGCCAATTTATCCGCGCGGTTGATATAGCCGATGTTCACCGGGATTCTTCAGGAACTATTGTTTCTTCCGGAGGCAACAATGATCCTTCCACCAAACAAATAACTATAACCGTATCCTGGGCCGAACCCCTCCCTTCATCAGTTAGCTCCACCAGTTTTCTTACCCGGTATTTGGACAATCTCCAATTCATTGAAACTACCGAAGCCGAGTTTAATCTGGGTGTTCAAACCGGAACCACTGTTACTAACACTTCCGGTGGGGAAGTAGTCCTGGGGGCGGGAGGATTTGGCAACTGGTGTGAACCGGCCTTGACAATTAGTCCGTTGGACCTTCCTAAAAATGGAGTAGCCAACGCCATTTCAGCTATTGAAGGCCGGGTCTTTGCAGGTACAGGGGATAACGCCTCCGGAGTCTCTTTTGCTGAAGTTTCGGTTACAAATTCCAATCCTCCAATTCCTTCCATTATCAAAACCTTTGATGGTTACAAAACCAACGACGTCTTTGGAGAAACCAACTACGCTTACCTGGCCACCGATACTAACTTTGCCGAGATAGCAATTGTTGACCTCTCTGTTCAACCGGCAGTCTTGGCCGGATTCTTTGATGCCGATGGGATAGCAAATGCCAGCAGCGTCTATGTTTCCGGTTCGGTGGGCTATATGACTCAAGGCAACATCCTTAGAAACTTCGACCTTTCATCCAAAAGCGGCTCCCGTCCGCCTCTGGATACAGACGGAGTCACTCTTGCCGGTACCGGTACCAAAGTTGCCATAAACGGCAACTACGCTTTTGTTTCTTTGAGCGGATCATCTACGGAAATGCAGATTATCGATATTTCTAATACCTCAAATTTAGTAGTCGTCGGCCAAGCTGATGTAGATGGTCAGGCCGGCTCAGACATTTATATCGACTCTTCAGGGACCCGGGCATATCTGGCTACCGGCGTTTCATCAAGCCAGCGCGAGTTGTTTATAATAGACACCGAATCAAAATCAGGCAACCGGCCCGTTATTGGCAGTTACGAAGCCAACGGTTTAAACCCCAAAGGCATAGTTTTAACTTCCGGTAACAAAGCTATTTTGGTAGGCTTAGGAGGGGAAGAGTATCAGGTGATTAACGTCAGTAACGAATCAACACCCGTTCGTTGCGGCGGTCTGAATATTGATGCTGGCATTAACGGGATCGATACCGTTTTGGAGGAAGACGGAGACGCTTTTTCTTACATTATCACTGGTGATTCCGGAACTGAGTTAAACATTATTGAAGGCGGACCGGGCGGCAGCTATTCTGCCACCGGCATTTTTGATTCAGCCATTTTTGACACCGGTTATCAGACTGCTTTCAATCGTTTTTATTCCACCATTACTACTCCTCCTCAAACCACTCTCAGATTTCAGATGGCTGTTGCCGACCAGGTCTCCGGAAGTTGTGCTTCGGCCAATTTTATTTTTGTCGGTCCGGACGGAACCAGTAGCACCTTTTTTACTTCCAACGAAGGCTCCGTTCCTTTAAGCGATGACGGAAGCGGTTATGAAAATCCGGCTCACTGTTTTAGATATCGGATTTATCTGGATACCACCGATTCAAACTACACGCCCATTTTTTCCGATATTTCAGTTAATTATTCGCCTTAAGCTATGAAAAAAGGATTCACCATCGTCGAACTTCTCATCTACATGGGCTTGCTATCAATTCTCCTGGTAGTTTTAGGCGGGCTGTTTGGTTCGGTGTTAGAAACTCAGTTGGAAACCCAAAGCGTTTCGGTTATCGACCAGGATAACCGTTTTATTGACGCCCGACTGGTGTACGACGTTCACCGTGCCACTGACGTCATCACTCCGGCCGGTGCCGGACAAACATCCAGCTTTTTAAGTTTGAATATCGGCGGGTCGACCTACACTTATTCCGTCTCAAATGGTCAGCTGCAGCTCACTATAGCCGGTAACACTCAGGCGGTTAGTTCATATGGCACTCAGGTTTCAGATTTCTTAGTTACCCGCCTGGGTAACCCCAGCGGCAAACCCTCACTCAGATTCAACTATACTTTAACCGGCAGCATAACTTCATTAGACCAGGAGCCCCAGGTTACTTATGGTACAGCTACCGCCACCTTAAGATGAGATCCGGACAAACAGTAGTCATTCTTTTGGCCTTTATGGTGATAGCCATGACCATCACCATGGCTTCTGTCAGTCTTACCGCCTCAAATTCTCAGGGTTCAACACGTCAGGAAGTCGGCATTGATGTTTATGCCATTGCCGAAAGCGGAGCCGAAAACGGCCTTATTAGACTGCTTCGTGACCCGGCATATGTCGGCGAAACATTGACAGTTGGAAACGGAACCGCCACAATTGTGGTTGGTACCGCGGGTAGTGTTACCACTATTACTTCCACGGGCCGAATAGGGGATTTTGAGCGTGTTGTTCAAGTGACAACCAACACCGCTGCCGGAGTGATGTCCATCACTTCCTGGCAGGAAATTTATCCCTGAACCAATATGAAAAAAACTGCCCCCCCCATGATAGTTGACGTTGCCCGGGATGGCCTTAGGTTGTGTAGCTCCACTTCACTTGAGCCGATACTTTGTAAATTTGACAGTTCTTTTGTGTCCGATTTGGAAATCACCAACGCTCAGGAATTATTTTCCCGGGTTAAGGTATTCGTTGAACAGAAAAAAATAAAGCCCGGAAATTTGGTACTGATTTTGGCCAGTTCGGTATATTTTGAAAAGGATTACCCCGGTCCTTTACCGCCGACTCAGGAAACGGCTGAAGAATTCATCGACACCGTGCCCTTCTCCGCTACCAGTTCCAAGATATTTAAAAAAGGCAATAGTTTTAAACAGGTGGTTATCAACCGGGATCACTATGAAGCCTTACGTCATAGTTTTGAAGATTTGGGATTCAAAATTGCCGCAGTAGTACCGGATTTCGTCCTTGGCTCAGGCAGTCAGGGTGAGTTCTCAGCCGAATCCTGTCGGCTTATCTATCGCAAACTCGATCAGATAATTGCTGATAGCATCATTACTCAAAATGATGAAACCTCCCTGCATCAAAAAGAACAGGCATTTTTGGAAAAACACAAAATACTGCTGGCACTTTTTTCACTGCTATTTATAGGTGGCGCCGTTGTCATGGTCGCCATTACTCTAAACAGTCCTCCGTTTAAAAAATCCGCCCCGGTTAAGAAAGTTGTTACCGTGACTCCGGTTCCCAAGATTTCACCCTCTCCGATTCCTACTCCGACTCCGGCCACCCCGTCTGCCGAGTTAATTAGTTCATATTCTGTTCAGGTTTTAAACGCCTCCGGGGTTAGTGGTCAGGCCGCTTCTTTGTCCAATTTATTAAAAGGCGCTGGGTTCACTAAAATTACAACCGGTAATGCTTCCACCCAAACCGGTAAGGTGATAATAGTGGCCAAACCGTCAGCTGCCACATCCGCCGGTGAGTTTGTCACTAAAATAGTTTCATCTCTTTATCCTGAATATTCATTCAGGCAGGAGTCCGCAGCTACGTCAGATTTTGTCATTACAATTACTAAACCTACCCCTTGACAAGTGTTTAACAAAAGCTTTACAGTATATCCAATGCCCAACAAAAAAGGTTTTACACTGATAGAACTTTTGGTAGTCATCGGAATTCTCGCAGTCCTTCTGACCATCGTCTTGATCGCCATCAACCCGGCTCGTCAATTCTCCCAGAGTAACAACACCAAAAGAGCTTCT
>Ga0208958_1001542_pt1 | contig 22510 bp, 9 predicted proteins | sample RifOxyB1_FD_184032 | JGI IMG/M metagenome (GOLD analysis project Ga0208958, IMG submission 184032) | Soil microbial communities from Rifle, Colorado - Rifle Oxygen_injection B1 (SPAdes) | ecosystem: Environmental > Terrestrial > Deep subsurface > Rock core/Sediment | place: Rifle, Colorado... | reverse complement strand
GGATCTGAAACTACGATCTGCGAGTTATCATTCCGATTTATGAAACGCCACTTCGCTCCCGACATTACGTCCTCCACGCGCCCCGCCTAAGGGCTAAGGATTTTCAACTCAATCGAATCTCCAGGCAGTAATACTCCGTTTGCGAAGGTAATGGTCCCCCCCGCAATATTGACTTCGGCTCCCGTGACCTGAATTTTTTCGCCGGCACGGACCCGATAGACCTCCGCGATCCATTCATTGGAACCAAGAACCGTGACATAGCTGTTATCGGCCGTGGTTTTGATGAAGGCGCCGACATTATCCAGGCTGTAAGCCGGCGAACAAATCGGCTGAACGCTTCCCCGCGATCCGAGCACCTCGGCAAAGTTCAAATAATGGGTGGCCACATAAATTTCCGAAGTGCATCCGCTCAGATCGGAGATCCCTTGCGGGATCATTTCGGAAACATAGAACCCGTCGTTACCGAACAGGGTCTGCAATTTCCTATGAACCGCCACGCCCAGGTTCGTCCCGGTTTCCTGCCCCAAAGCCTCGACCAACCCGACCGTCCGGATTTCACCGGAATAGTTCAGCGGCTGGAGCTCCCGTTTCGGCAAATTCGGAAAATGTTCATCATCATCGGTGAGGATTACGAACGCGACTTTATCACCCGGGCTGACAATCCGGTTCGGACCTGTTTCGGCCAGAATAAACGCCAGGCTCATCAGGCCGGCTTCGACTCCGGATCCATTCGTTCCGAGGCTTGCTATTGAATTCGTCAAACCGACCCGAAGGCTCTCAAAAGCGGCCTCCGTCATTCCCGGCCTTATCTGAAGGGTTCCGATATTGTACGGCTTGACGAGCTCATTCTCTTTCACCAGCGTTAATTGAGCAGGGCTCCCCGCCGGCATGGTGCTCGAGGTTTCCAGATCTCCTTTTGAATCCCGATACTGATAGCTCACGGATTCCAAGATGGTGGACTTCGGCTTCGCCGAGTCCGGTGATAAGGTCGTCGTGTAAATGTAAAAATCGATATTGTAGCGGTTAAATTCCCAAAGCTGCTTGGCGAGCGCGGTCACACCGTTCGCAAGGACCAGTTGCTTCGATCCCATGCTCGGAGAGTTATCAACGATTAAAACCATTTTTACGGCGGGAGTTTCCGTTTTAACGCTCGCATCCATCTTCAAAACGCGTTCTTGAAACGGCAGAGGTGAGGCTTCCGGTCCCGGAACATCGGGTTGAAGCGCGGCGAAGCGAACCATGGGCAGCCGATCGAACCGATACTCCTGCTCGCAAGCCGTCAGGAATAATACGGTGGATAAAGAGACCAGGGTCATGATCGGATGGATACAACCAGCTATGCGGTTTTTCATGGTTCCCCCCTCGATCAGCACCCCCCAAACAAATGCATTTCACAAATACCTGTCCGTGCCGATCGACTAACTATGTTTTAAGGGTAACATACGGCGAAGTTCATTTTAATGTGTCGGTAAAGACACACTGGACAGCCGAATTTGTAGCTGAAAAGCGGCGATTGGTTGCTCGCCGCTCAGGTTTTAAAGCTTCCTACGAAAAAATCCGATCCGTAAGTGAGATGAGTCCCAGGATTTTACGCCCACATCATGCACAAACCCTTTGGTGCGCGATCGCACTGGGAACCCTATTTGCCCTGAATTCCTGCTCGAGCGCGCGCACAAGGGTTGAGCTTCGCTCCGACCCGCCCAATGCTGAAATCCTGAATTCCGGCGGCGAGGTGATCGGCGCGACCCCGCTTGTTCTCTCGGGAGACCAGCTCCAGAAAATCACGGTTGATGGCCGGGTATTCGCCACGCTCAACGCCCCCGGACATATCGCCACACAAGTGATCTTCGACATTCACGGCGAAGACATCCACGAGGTGAAGCTGGCAAAACTGGATTCGGTCTATTTTTCCCGAAGCCTACTGCGCGATTTTCAAGCGCAGGCAAATGAAATGTCAAAGACGCTGCTTCAGATTCAGGGACTCGTTGCCCTCAAGAAACTCGAGGACGCCGAGAAGGCCATCCAGGAATTTCAGAAAATTTACCCGAATATCGCTGCTTCTTATGCCTTTCAAGGAAGTATCGAATTGATGCGGGGAAACAGCGGCAAAGCTCGGGGATACCTGCTCCGAGCCCAATCGCTAGATCCACATGATCCGGTAGCCGCTCGACTGCTCGGCAATCGGGACCTTGCGTCGTCGCCCGCAGTGACGCCAAAACAGGCGATTCCGGCGATCGACCCAACAGAAAGCAACCCCGAAACTCCGGGAGCACCCGGGACAGCCGCACCCGTTCCTGTTCCGCCCGCGGCGCCCGCCACTGGTCCGGGGACACCCGCTGAAACTCAGCCGGGGGGCGGCACGTGAGCCGCCGGGCAGGTTTCCTCTTCCTGGCTCTCGCGATGATTTCGGTTTCTTCTCCTGAGGCACGCGCCGAAAAAATCAACTACTCGCCAAAACTGAGCTTCAGAGTCAGCAACGGAATTATTCAAAACATCGGTGCGAACGCCGGAACAGCCGCGTCCATAGGCGCGCTCGATCTCGGCTTTTTGTATTATCTCAGCGGAACCGTTTCATTAGGTCTTGGCTATCGCGCCGACTTCGATCTCAAGAACACGAACCTGCCTCTGACCAGTCTCGATTTTTCATCCCGTTTCTATTTCAGCGGACAAGGCACCCACTCGACTCAATATTACCCGACGATCACGAGCGAGCGGCACGATAATCGGGTTTGGTATACCGGAATCGGAATCAGCCAGCGCAGCTATTTTTTGGCGAAGCAAAATACGCGCACCAATATCTCCGGAACTCTGACCGACACGCCGACCACGAACACGTCGAGTCTCAGCGGGACCTCAGTCGGGTTAACGGGCCTCTTCGGAACAGATATTCGGATCAGCCGTCACTTCGAATTCACGGCCGAGGTCAACCTCGGGCTCCTGAGCTTCTCGTCGAGCGATCAGAAAATCAGAATTCAAGGTTACCTGTTTAACACCGGCATCAACTTCGTCTGGTAAGCCGGATTCTTCAAAAGAAGGTCAGCCGTGACACAGTAGCGGATAAATTCTTCTAGTCATTTGCTTGCACGCGAACATAAAAAGTTGGGAGTGTCTGATAATTTTGATAAACTATTATTAAGCACTTGTATGTAGAACGTTGTAGGAAGTTTTATGAACCCGACTTGGAAGAAATTCAAACGTGATTTCCTTCTCATGCGAACGCCGGCGTTCGCGCGGCTCACGTTTACGCTCCTTGCGGTGGTTTCGATTTCTGCCTGTCTTCCTGCAGGAGACCCCCTGGCCCCGGTCGAGGAAACATCGGTAACGACCGTTCCCCTCACGGTCGTCAATAATACCAAAGCGATGACAATCAAATCGTCCACACTCGCGCCCTCACCGAGTTCTCGCCGCACCAATCGCTTCGTGACCTTCCAAGGCGAGAAAATTTCGCACTACAAAGCTGTCGCACTCGGGGCAAGAGACTGTAGCGCCGCCAACTTCGAGGCGGCTCCCGAGCTCTCGATCGCGACCGCGTTCTCGTTTGTGCCGGTGGACGGTCCGAACATCGTCTGCGCGATCGGACGAAACAACGCGGGAAATTACCAGCAAGCCGTTACGGCAAGCGATATTCTCATCGTGGACGCCTCGGGCCCGGGCAATCTGACGTTTTCAAGCCCAGCAGCACCCGTCACGACGTCGACCCGCGCATTCACGTTCAGCTTCAGCGCTCAAGACTCGATCACCGGGGTGAAAGGCTATTCCTACTGGTTTTACAATTCGGCCGATTGCACGGGCACCGCTCTCGCGAATGGCACCGGCTCCACCTACACCGCCCAGCTTTCGCGCGGATTCAATTCCCTCAGGATCGCGGCCTTCGACCAGATCGGAAACGCGTCCGACCCCCTTTGTTCACCCGCGATCAACATGAACGGCGTGATCCTGGACGTGACCTCTCCGGCAAGCGACGGCACGATCGTTCAGAGCGCGGTACCGCAACCCGCCCAAACAGTTTCAGGAACCTGTTCCGAAAATGGACGTCCGGTAACCGTGACAATGAACAGCTCGACGGGGCAGAGCTCCTCGGCCGTCACCACCTGCAACACCTCTTCAACACCGAACTGGACGGCAAGCCTGGACTTCACCTCACTGAGTGATGGAGCGATCACCGTTTCCGCCTCTCAAACCAATGGTGACGGAAATTCCGGCGCCGGCATCCGCAGCTTCTTTAAAAGTACCAATCCGCCGACGGTGACGAAGCCCGCGAATGATACCAACTCCATTTTGAGTTCGAGCCCGTCTTTGGTCCTTGAAGGCAGCTGTTCGTTGGATGGTCAACCGGTCACGATCAACATTGGAACTCCGGTTGCGATCACGACCACGACGACATGTAATCTCGCTTCAAACCCGAAATGGTCCAAGACCATTGATGTCGGCACGCTGAGAGACGGCACAGTCACCGTCGTAGCCTCCCAGACGAATGCGGCTGGCGATTCGGCCTACGCCATCCGATACGCGACGAAAGCCACCAGTCCTCCCTCCTTTGCTGCAGCCGAGGGTACGTCTTACATGAACTCTGCCGACCTGGTCGGGACCTGTTCGCTTTTCGGTTTGCCAGTTCAAGTCAAAGCCGAAGGAAGCGTTACACTGACCGCTTCACCCTCTTGTGTCGGCGGGACCTGGAGCGTTACCTTTGATTTTTCCACTTTGGCGGAGAGCGATGTCAAACTCACCGCTTCCCAGACGAACGCGGCCGGCGACGTAGTCACGAGCATACGTAATGTGAAAAAGCAGATCCCGGCACCCGTGCTGACACAACCAGCAAACAGGCTCTATCCACTCGATGCGACGAATTCCAATCCGCCCGTTATCCAGGGGAACACCCTTACCTTGACCTCGACTGCAACCGTCAGCCTCAGTTCTCCGAGCTTCACGTCGTGCATCTACGAAACAATCGGCCTTGACCCGGCGGATCCCAACTACGCCGCATCGGCCCCGTGCAGCTCCTTGCCTTCCATGAGCGCAGGCAATCCTTATTCCACCGCTGGCGGAACTGCCACCATCGCGTGGACCCCCACTGCCGCGCAAAGGGGCACCTTTAAATTTACTCAAACCGTTTCTGACGGAACGAAGTCCACCACGGGTTCTTTTTACGTGACTGTTCGCGAACCTTTCTCGAAAACGAAACTTCTGGCGGCCTTCGACGCAACAACGGCCGATGCCGCCACTGGGCTTTCGAGCATTCCGAGCGAACCGAGGAGCACGGTGAACCTCAATAACAATCGTACTCTCACCTGGCTCGGTCTGATCGGCTCCACGATCGGAAATCTTTCGAGCGCGGGGGCTTCGGATCCCTGGTCAGGGAACGGCGGCTCGAGCACACCCTATGCACTCGGTTTTTTCGGCGCACCCGGTGAATCGATGAACCTGGGATCCCTGTTGAACGGAATGACGAAAGTGTTGTTCACAGCCTGGATTTCTCCCATTAGCGCCAGCAGCTCCGATAAAGTCATTCTGAGCAACAGTGACGAAGCCGGGTATGGGTTCACGCTGAAACAAGGAACCTCCGCCAAGCTCGAACTGAGCGGAAGCGGATCGACGGTCAATTTCTCAAGCGCGGTCCTGGCAGACGGGCCGACCGGGTACTGGCGTCTAGGCGAGGCCAGTGGAACAAGTGCCACGGACAGCTCTGGAGGAGGCAGAACCGGGACATACACCAACGTAACGCTCGGAACAGTGGGGCGCAGCGGAGACACCGCCGGAACGTTCAACGGTACGAGTTCAATCGTAAGTTTCACGACACTTTCTCCCACGTCGGGGGCGATCACCATTGAAGCCTGGATCAAGTGGAACGGAACGGCTCAGAATTCTCCGATTTTCAAGAATGGCACGACGAACGGAATCGGCCTTTGGATTGATCCGGCCGGAAAACTTTCGGTGATTACCTATGGAAATTCGGACTGGAGGACGGTCGGCGTTATTCCCGCGAATACCTGGACGCATGTCGCCTTCACGTCTGACGGCTCAACCCAAAAAACATACATCAACGGAGCACTGTCAGACACTAAGACATCCGGCTACTCAGCCGCGACCGGCGGCGGCTACATCGGCAGAAACGCGACCGGAAGCGAGGCCGGCTACTTCCCCGGGGTCATCGACGAAGTCGCCATTTACAATAAAGTTCTCACGGCAGCTCAGATTGCCGCGCACGTGACCCCGGGCGTCTGCCGGTCCGTTTCAAGTATTTCGAATAATCTCTGGACAAATGTCGCCGCGATTCTCGACGGGTCGACCGCAAAACTCTTCATCAATTCCGCGCAGGAATGCACTATTAACCTCACGCCGTCTCATAATTCGACCGCTTTGACCGTGGGCGGCCTCCCCTCCGGCTCGAAGAACTGGAGCGGAAAAATCCTCAATCTGAACATCTACGGCTCATCGGACGGGTCCGCTCTCGATTCGAACATCCCGAAAATAAATTTCGACGCTTCCGTCAACCGATTCCGCACGACGCCCGTCGAACCCGTCGTCAGCAGTAATCTCGTCCTTCATCTCGACGCTGCAAACGCCAAAGGGATGCTTGCCCCATACACCAGCGGCTGCGCGAGTTCCGACTTGAACTGGTCCGACCTTGCGGCACTTCAAACCGCCACGCTCACCGGCTTCCCCGCTTCCTGCAGCTCACCCGTCGGATGGCAGGGAACCGGGGCCGCTGACTCTCCGCACTTTCTCGGTCTGGATCGTTTAAGCGGGGATCGATATGTCGAGGTAACGAATTCGACCACCTTGCAGAACATCCAAAAAGATTCCGACTATTCCATTGAAGCCTGGGTGAGACCAAATACCGCTCCCCCGGCAGGGGACAGCAATACGGATCAATACGGGATCATCGTGAAGGCGGGCTATCATACCGGGACGACGTATACGGCCGGAAGAAACTTCACAATGACCCATTGGCTGACCGGTAACGTGGCAAAAGGGGTTTCGAGCGCAAGGACCTTCTCGCCCGGCGTCTATCATCACGTCGTCGCGGTCGTCAGCAAGAGCGGTGGAACGATAAAACTTTATGTAAATGGGACGCTCGAAGGAACGACCACGTTCACGGCCAATACCCTAGGCCGGGACTTTGGAACCGTACCTTGGCGCATCGGCGTCGCGAACCCGGGCGCGACCAGTTATCGATGGGCTTCGGATATGCGAGTCCCGGTTGCCAGGATTTACAACAAAGCCCTGAGCATCACTGAAGTGAAACAAAACTGCTCGGCACAACAGGGACGATTCGATTCCAGTAAGACCACCTGCGCCCCTTAAGGCATGAAATTATATTAACAATTTTACGTAAGACAATGAAACCAAAAGACTTAATAGACCCGTCAAGGTCTTGTTTCTCCATCTCAATAATAGTATACTGAATTCATCAGGTTATCGCGTCTTAGGTTGTACGTATAGAAGGACGTTAGAACGGTAAAGCCTATGAATGGCCTCGTGAGATCTCAAATCTTGCTCCTCTGCGCAGCGCTCACCATAAGCGCGGGGTGTATCAGTTCCGAAAGCCTGGTTGCAACAACTCAGGTCAGGGCGAGCTATAGCGGTTGCATTTCAGCAACCCCCCTGGACACGACTCGAGTTAAAATAACTTTTGAATTCCCGGACGATGCCAGCAAAGTCAAAATATTCAGAGACGGCGGCTATCTCGTCGCGACCTTCAATCAACGAAACGTCACGTCCTACATCGACACGGGTTTGATCGAAGGCCAGATATACAGCTATACCTGCGAAGGAGTCTTCGACGGCGCCCCGATGATGGGCACCCGCATTCTCCAAGTATCTCCAGTCACCTCGAACCCTCCCGATTTCGATGGCGTCCTGACAGCCACCCTGGACGGCGGCCGCCAGGTTCGTCTCACCTGGAATCCCGCGACAGGAATCCCAGCAGAGTACTATCAGCTATTTGCGGTTCCGGTTTCACCATTCGCCGCCATGACGGAACTCGAAATGGACACACTCGGTCCCGAAACGACGGTTCCCTCAGGAACGAACAGCGCGATCATCAAAGATCTCGGCGACGACCTCACTTACGCCTTCGGAGTCAGAGCCTGCTCAGTCGCGAATATCTGTGACTCAAACACTGAGTTCAAAAAGGTGGCGATTTCGGATCAAGGCCTCCCCCGAACTCTGGGCGCCACTTCGGCCATCGTTTCGAACGCGCAAATTCTCATCACCGTTCCCTGGACTCATCGGGACGGAGGCATTGCTCGCAGAGTTGTTTCTCGCAGTAACGAAAACGGAACAGTACTCACGACGTTGAAAAATTTTGACGTCGACAAACCCTGGAACCCTCAGACCACTCTCGCGCTCAATCTGGGCGCATCAGACGAAAACAAGTGGTATTACTTCGTCGTCCGCGATGCTGACCTCGCGAACCCGACCCAGACCACCGCGAATACGCAAGTCGTCAAGGTATTCACGGGAGATGACCTCGTTCGGCCGCTATCGATCGGTGTTCCCGCTGTCAAAAATCCTCAGGAACTGATCCCCGCTCAACTGGGACTCATCAACGAAACCACCCTTTATGTCCAATGGACTGCACGCGCCGCTCAATATGGCTATCAGGGCATCCAAAGCGCTCCGGCGAATGACGCCGACCCGAATGGCCCCAATGAATACTGGATTTACGCGATTCCGAGTTCTGAAGGCGATGCCTGTCTGGATGCTATTTTTCCCTACAAAACAGTCCCAGCCTCGAACTTTCGAAATGGCGACCCGGTTTCTGAAGCCATTACCGATCTTTTCCCGAAAACGACTTACAGCATCTGCGTGAAAAGCGTGGATGCGGCCGGAAACGTTTCGAATCAGATCGCGCTGCTGCCACAGACTGATGCCGTCATCAAAAAAACCCTCGACAAAACAGCCCCGGTCTTTGACGGAATCCAAAGCCTGAGCTGGAACCCGACGAACGGGGATAACGGGAAACTCGAGATCCGCTGGAATGTAGCCGAAGCCAGCTCTGATATCGAAGATTACAAGATCACTGTTTGGACCGAGGGAACTGTCGCGCCGTACACAAAATCGGCCAAAATGACAAAAAAATTCAAACGAAACCTATACCCGACCGGGTACGACCTGGAGAGAGCCGATCCGATCCTGACCTTTGACGAGAGACAGCTTGTTTTCGTGAAGGTCGACGCCTGTGATATCGGAAACGCCGGAGCAGAAATAGACGCGAACTGCACGGATCTGGACGTATCGAAAGTCGTCGAGCTGCGTGGACTCACACCTCCGAAGAACTTCAGCGGAATCAAGAGCGCTGTTTCAACGGCTGCCGAAGGAGAGGGCGTCGTCAAAGTCGGCTGGGATATCCCGCCGGTCGCTGACCAGCCCAATTACGCCGGGATCGTGATTTTCGAAGTGGATAATCCAGGACTTCCGACACCGACCATTACTGAAATCAAACGGTGCCCATGCCCCGCCAACAATTGCCCGGCCGCCTTCACCGCCGTACCGCCGTTCAATTCCTGCAAGGTCAACAACCTGAAGCCGTTCCAACAAATTTATCTCCATGCCCGTGCCTATGATGTGGATGGAAATATCGGTTATCTCAATCCAGCGATTTCCTACAAGGATGCCGATGCCTATGATGCCACTCCGCCGGAATTCATCCCCGCGACCAATCCTTCGTATTCGGACGGAGCGGTCCACCTGACCTGGAGCGAGGCTCACGATTCCCAAGACCTGAACAACCCCTATTTCACAACCGAAGGACATGATCCCATCATTTACAAAGTTTTCAGGAAGACGAAAACCGGAGAGGCAAGCAACAACTTCACCAGCGACGAAATCGCGAATCCACCGGCTGGCTACCTGATCGCGTCATCCGTCGGCCCGGGCACTTCCTTTAACGACGTCGCGCCCTCGATCGCCCAGAGCACGACGTACTATTACCTGGTCTGCGCGTTTGACGGGTTCGCGCAACTCGGACTCGCTCCCACCTTCCGCTGCGACACACAAGGCAAGGAGATCGCTACCCGCGACATCACACCCCCCGAAATCCGCGCCCTTACCATTACGGGCGGCACGAATTCGCCCGAGCAGATTCTTTCCAACACCGGCGTTTTCAGGGACCTCGGGACGGCAAAGACCTGGAGTATCGATTTGTCTGTTTGGGACAACGGGCCGGCCAAGAACGTTTCAGTCATGGTCTACAGGAAAATCGCGGGCACGAAGAACCTCGCCGATTTCCCGGATCCCAGCACCTCGGCCAGTTATACCGCGATCGCTCCGCCGCTCGATAACACGAACTCGAACGTCACGCTGACGAAGACCTATACCGAAAGCGCCTCCGCCGACGCCGCCCTCGATGGCGTTGAAAGATACATCAATTACGTATTCATCGCGAACGACACGGACAACCCGTCGAAGCAGGTTTATCCGCCCAATATCTTCAGAGCGTCCGTCTGGGTTCATAATCAAGTTCCGACCACCCCCTCCATCACCCATTTGAACGACGGCGCGGGCAATCTCACTCCGATCGAGTATGGCGGAAAAGTCAGCGCGATGACCCAGTCCTTCAGGGGAAGCTGCGATCCGACGGCGAACATCGTGACGGGGACCGCCCTCAATGCCGGCGTGACCGCGATCTCCGGCACCTGCAGCGGAAGCGGCCAGCTCGACGTGACAGTCACGTTCTCGAGCAACGTCGCGGCACCGGAATTCAAAGTGACGACCGCGAATATTTACGGCAATTCATCTTTCGTTAAATTCAAAGTCGTGAACGGTTTCGTTTGCCCCGAAGGTTACATCGCGGTCAAGAAGAACACCGCTTATGTAACGAGCGATTTCTGCGTGGCCAAGTTCGAGATGAAAGCGGTTTTAACCCATCCCGAGACCGGACCCGCAGTCCTCGCCAACGCCGGAAGCGGCGCCGCCGCTTATAACGAAAGCTATTACGCCGCTTCCCGCAGTGACGGGACCCCCTGGACGAACATCAGCAGACCCGAGGCAGAGACCCGCTGTGCCGCGCTGAATGCGAATCTCGGCACGAATGGCACTTATTCGCTGATCTCAAATAGCCAGTGGCAAACCCTCGCGAGAGACATTGAATCGGTTTCAGGGAATTATAGCGCGGATGTTCGAAGCACTTGGGAACCCATACCCCGGTTGCCTCAAGGTTTTTCAGGAGCCGATCCCTCCGCGACCGCGCAAACAGATGGACTCCTGCTGGCAAGCGGCATCGGCATGGCAGCCAAATCAGCTACGACAAACACCGACCTGAGCGATCCTTTTGCGGGGACCTCCCGCGGCTCCGCCCAAAAACGGACATACACTCTATCGAACAACGAAGTGATTTGGGATTTCTCGGGCAACGTGAGCGAATGGGTCAGCTCCATCGTCGAAAGCCAGACGATCGACGGTTCTCTCATTTTGCCTTCGCTTGAAGCAGCCGGTACTTCAGTTCAGTTTACGAGTACAGAATACTTCAGCATCACAGACCCGAACTGGGTTGCCTACAACGACGCCAACTTGAATAACTTTGGCCCCTCCCGGTCGATGATGAATACTTACTGCACCTATTTCCGTTATAGTTGCAGCCAATACTTCAGCTACTACACCGGCAAAGGATATCTGTCCGGAGGCAACGGTGCTGCAATTCACCGTGGCGGAGCATGGGTGAGCACGGATCCGTACTATCAGGGGCCAGTGGCTGGGATCTACTATATCAACCTGAATAACGACGTTTCGACACGGAACACCAGCATTGGGTTCAGATGCACTTACATTCCAAATCCTTAATAAAACTAAATAATTATTTTCAAGTGGTTGAAATTTCAAGCTTTTTCCAGCCAATCAGGTCTTGAATATCTTTGTAAATAATTGTAAACTAAACTTATCAGGTTTTGTTGCGCCTGAGGCTTTAGAGCGTTAGCGAGGATGTACGTATGATGAGCAAACACTTTCGATCCCTTCGGAGGATTGCCTGGACGGCGGGACTGCTGATCTCGCTTGCGGGGTGCTTTAATTCTGAGAGCTTCTCAAACAGCGAATCGCTCAGCGAAACCTCTTATCAAGGCTGCCTCACCGCCACTCCTCTCGACACGACCCGAATCCGAATCACCTTTGATTTCCCAGCTAATGCCAAACGCATCGCAATTTACCGCGACGGTGCCTTGATCGCTTCTTCAACGGTTCCGAGCATTAATTTTTACGTGGATACGAAATTAAACGAAGGCCAAACCTATCGCTACACCTGTGAAGCCATTATCGATGGCATGCCTCACACCGGCAGCAATATCCTCGAACTTTCGACCAATGCTTTCCGCGTCCCGGACTTTGATGGAATCGCAACGGCCGTCGCAGCCTCAACCGACTCCATCCGGGTCACCTGGAAACCGGCCGCGCCCGACGGGGTGCCGGCGGATTATTACAAAGTTTACATCCTCCCGACGGCTGGGGCCCTCGATATGGACGCCACGGTCGCACAAGTCACCCCCTCGGTCGGCACGACCGAACATGTTTTTACTCAAGCGGGTGACGAACTGCCTTACGCCTTCGGTGTTCGCGCCTGCACCGCGAAGAACATCTGCGACCGCAATACGAAGGTTCTTCGAGTCACCCTGTCCGACACCGGAGCACCCAAAACACAAGGAATCACCAAAGCCGAACTCGTGAGCGGCAAAGCGCAGCTTACGGTGCCGTGGGACCCATCACTTGGCGCGATCAAAAAGCGGCGCATCTATCAACTTGAAACAACCAATGGCGTTCCAAGCACGAACATCAACGACTACACGTTGATCCGGACTGACGAGATCTCCAATCTCATGCCGAGTTCCTCTCCCATTATCGTCGACAACCTTACCGAGAAGAGAACCATCTTTTTCATCGTTCGCGATGAAGACCCGACCGGGCAGCTCAATGCAAACGTAGCCTACGGCTCCGTTACGACGACAGACCTCACGCCGCCCGTCTTTGCGGGAATCGAGGCCCTGGTCAATTCACCTCTCGCAAACGAACCCAATTACGATAGCGCCGATCCCGTCAAAGCCGAGCACACGCTGTTCGCGGTTTGGCGCGCGATCGATTGGGAATCGAACGTTGATACCGGTGCAACACGCTATGTAGTAAACGTAACTGAAGGCGTTTCAAGCGATCCGTGCACGGCAAACCCGCCCCTGAAGAGTTTCATGCCGGATGTTGCGCAGCCGTATCTTTCAACGACAGATTACAAAACACCTGTTTCTGGAACCTCAGGTAATCTGATCGCATTCCCGGTTACCGGCCTTAATCCGCGAGCGACCTACCGGGTGTGCGTAAAAGCAGAAGATCTTGCGGGCAACTCGTCTGTGACCACAAAAAGCCTGTGGCAGCGCACGAAAGATCAGACGGCTTTCAGCAGCTTGCCCTATATTTTCGCGGGAGCCTCAACAGCTGAATTTTCGAATGGCGCGCTCGTGATTACCTGGACCCCCGTTGCGGACTACCCGAAAGCTTCGGACACACGCGATTACCGCGTTAAGATCTGGCGCGGAACTTCCGTTTCAGACCCGACTTCCCTGGATGGAATCATCAAAGAGTTCAGGTTCAACCACGCCGGCATTTTGCCGGGTGATCCGCCCCCGAACGGTTTCACGTTCAGCAATAACCCGAGGTTTTTCAATGGTTCCGAAACGGCGTGGGTCTCGGTCGATGCTTGCGATAATGCCAGCCCGGATTACAACTATCAGGACAACTGTTCGAGCACGACCGCTTTGGCGATCCCGGTACTCGACACCACGCCGCCCCCCGATTTCCTGGGCGTGAATTCAGGCACCCTGGCGAATGTCCGGCAAACCGGAACCCCCGATGACTGCAAAGACGGGGGCGGGAATCTTACCGGCGCCTGCAAAATCGAGGTCGGCTGGCTGAAAGGCGGCACACCTGGCGACTGGACTGACTATTCTGGTTTCAAAATCTACCAAGTGACCGATCTCGGCGACGGCCGCGTGAAGTGCGATCCCCTGCCGACCGCGGCCGGGTCGAACTGCACCTGTGACGTCAATTTCGCAACAGCCCCGCCGACGACCGTAAGCTGTCCAACAAGCTGCAAAGTGAGCGTAAAAGAGGCCTACCAGGATATCGCAATTGGCGTGACCGCGTATGACCCGATGGGGAACGAAACAATCTGTGACACGTCGACTACCGTCGGCCACATCCGAACTCTTGACCAGGTTCCGCCCACCCCGGTCGACATGAATTCCCTGAGTGCCGGCTATGTCGACGCCTCGAACGGCGTCGTAGTGCGATGGGGCGCAATGACCGACAAGCAATACGTCGCGCCCGGGGTCAATATCGAGTACCGGGTTTATCGCAAAACAGGCGCCAGCAACATCTACAATCCACCCGGAGGAGGCGGAGCATCGAAAGCCTTCCTGGACAGCGGTGCAGAGCTGATCCGGACCGAAGTCGTCACTGATTTCACGCTGAATAGCTTCAGTTTCACAGATCCAAAATCACAGCTCACCGACGGTGAGACTTATCATTATGCCGTCTGCGGTTTTGATACCGACGTTCGCGGTACCCTGAACGCCGATCTCAGCACCAGCCGTAATGGAGGCTGTTTTCCAAATGCCGTATCCGTGACGCTGGAGGACACCACCGCTCCGACCCTCGCCAATCTCAAAGTCGCGTACACCCAAAGCAACCCCAGCCCGACTCGCTGGACCTTGAGCTTCAATATGGCGGATAACATCAACACCTGGGACCAGATCATCGTTCGCGTTTGGCGCAAAGACGCGAATTCAAAAATGCCGGAATACGACAACTCGCTCATTTGGCCGCAAATCACCGATCCGCCATTGATCACAAAGCTCTCGCCCCCGGGTTATCTCAACGTCAATCAAGTCTCGGAAAGGGAGGCCTCAGTTACCTTGAACGAAGGCACGATGATGCCGAACCCTCCTTCGGGAATCTCTCAAATCCCAGCCAATAAATGGGTCAATTACATGATCCAGCTCTCGGATGGCATAAAATCCACCCAACCGGTCCGCATGTCAGCATGGTCGGGCCGCGTCTTTCTCGCTGAATCAACGACGACCATCAGCACGGCACCCGCAGCTGGAGAAGGGTGGCTTCTCGCACCAGGAGCAACCGTCATCATGCAACGCAAATTGTTCCCGGTGCCTGATCCGCAGATTGAATTGAGCACCCTTGAATTGACGGGTGATTCAGATTCCGGCGGGAGCACTCTGACTCACCCCACCTGCACGACCACCGAGTGCTACGGCATTAACATCAAAGTAACGGGAGACCTTGGAATCGATTATCGTTCGTCAATTTCAGCGGATGGGAAAGGTTATCTCGGCGGCACCTCCACGGGCAACTACTGGACGAATAGTGCGGGATATACCTACGGCACCACCCCTGTTCCAGGAGCGCCAAAGTTACCAACATCTAGCCCCATAGACGGCCAGACACCGATATCCGGCTACCACGCGGGCTTTAGCGCTGACCAGTACGGAGGCACGCCCGCCAGCAAAATGTACGGCGATTTCATGGCACCGATCTATCCTGGAACCGGCGGGGCGGCGGCGGCAAGCATCACAGGATCAACGGGCGGACACGGCGGCGGTGTCGTCCGGCTTGACATCGTGGGCACACTCTACCTCGACGGCCGGATCAGCGCTGACGGCCAACGGACGGGAACGAAAGCAAACTCCAGCACCTGGGAAGGCAATGGCGCCGGCGGCTCGGTCTACATCAAAGCTTACGAAGTCAGAAAGACACTCGGACAAAAACCCTCGATCCGGGCGAATGGCGGCGATGCCTCAACCAACAATGGCGCCGGGGGCGGACGTGTCGCTCTGTATGCAACGACTTTTACGAATCTCCCCGACTTCAGTTTTCTCGAAGCAGCCGGAACGAAGAAGATGTCACTCGATTATAACGACAACATTTTTGTCTCAAACGGTGGCCCGGGAACAATCTACGTCAAACAAGGCACAAACGATTACCTCATCTTCAAAAACAAGGGAGCAGTACCGAATTTCGCGACCGAATTCCCCACGCTCAGTCAGCCCATTAAAAATCTGATTCTGGACAACGGGGCGGCAGCGAAACAGACCAATGTCGATTCTCCGATTACGATTCAGACAAGTCTCACGATTCAAAACGGCGCCAAGCTCTACATACCGAGTGACAGCACGCCGGGAGCTTCGGCTGCGGGGCACACGTTCTCCTTCAGCAGCATGTTCACGAACGGACAGCCCACCCAGCCAAAGACTTGGTTCACCCCTCCGGCAGGGACCACAGCCGCGGTGACTCCTTATTTTTTCTTCCCACTCTCGCAAACGCCGATCGATGACAGTAATTTGGCTTCTTTTGGGACAAGTTGGACGATCTCGTACGGCGAAGAAGTCACGCTGAACCTGAGTCACCCAATCACCCTCGATACTCTCGAAGTTCAAGATGAAGGAGAACTGACTCATGGCTCATGCTCCACAACAGCTTGTTCGAAAGTCGATATTACTGCCAGAGTCATAACGGTTCGACCCCTCGGTCGAATCAACGCCACGATGAAAGGCTATGTGGGCGGCTATCAGCCGGGCACGACGAACTGTACGCCGCATACGTATCCGAACGTTGCGATCTCAAGTTTGACCTCCGTATATTGCGGGAATTACCCCGTAAACCGCGGCGGCTACTCCCATCATGGCGGACTTGCCTCTGATGCTAATTCCTATGGTTACCGGTACGGAACGACTTACGGCGATTTCGCACGGCCCACCACACCAGGGACCGGCGCGGTCAGTCCCGAGGCATCATTGAGCGCCGATTACCCATCCTATAGCCGTGCAGCGAACGGCGGCGGCACAATTCACTTGATAGCCACTGAAACAATAACTGTGGATGGGAAGATCACCGCGAATGGCGGTTCGATCAACAAAAAGAACAGCAGCGCGGGTGGCTCAGTCTGGATTGAAGCAAGAGGAACACTGAGAAAGACGACGGGATCTCCCGTCGTGAGCGCGAACGGCGGAGTTAGCCAGAGCGAAAGCTCGGGTGGCGGCGGACGCGTATCCCTATGTTATGAAACTCAGGACGCCAGTATCCCGAATTTCAATTTCTTGCAGGCTTATGGCGGCACCCATCCTTCCAATAATCAGGTCATAGGCAGCCCTGGTTCCGTTTTCTACAAGAAGTGCTCAGACCCGGATAGCACTGGAACCTTGGTCTACGACAACAACGGACGAACACCCGGACCATCAAGTTCACCGCCCTACACAGCGATCAAAACACCCATGGTCCTTCCCCTCGGGTCCACAACCGTCGCAAACTTGATCATTCGCAATGGAGCAAGAGTCCAGCTGGAATCCATTCACACGGCCTTGAACGTGACAGGCACGACCTCGATTGATGGGACGAGCTATTTCGAAATTCCCGAAAGCGGAGCCGGCCAAGGTGGCTATGTTTCGCAGTTCCCAGGACACACCACTCCGAAAATCTGGTTTACGTCTGCGGCGGTTTCCGGAACTGTCTCGACCTACGTCTACTCCGGACCTCTTCTCGATATCGTCATCGACGATAGCAATGTGGCGAACTACCAGAATTCCGATTGGATCATTTCAAATTATGAACGGGTTTCCACGGCGACGACGAACGCCATTCCGATCAATTCGTTGACGGTCAAGACCGGAGGCACCCTCACCCATCAGCCATGCAAACTTCTCCCCACACCCGCCTGTTATCGTGTAAATCTGCTCATTGCGGGGAACGCGACGATCGAAAAGGGTGGCACGATCGACGTCCGCGGCAAAGGCTATCTCGGAGGAATGCAGAGCGATAATACCACTAACCGATCCTACGGTTCTGGCAACGCCCTGGAGCTAAGTTCGAGCTACTGCCCTGCAAGCCCCAGCGGCACCTACTACGGCTCCGGCAGCCATGCTGGTCCCGGACTCATTCTTCCGTACTGTGGCAGCTACCCGTACAGCTATACTGCGCCGACCTATGGTGAATTTTTGCAACCCTTCGAGTGGGGCGGCGGGACGCCCGGAGACATCACCAGTTCCGCGAGCGGCGGTGGCGTGATCAAGCTGGTTGTGAATGGTACACTGACCCTGAACGGGACGATTAACGCCGGAGGCGGCGATAACAATTACGACCGCAATTTGCCCGGAGCCGGCGGATCTGCATTTATCATCACAAATAACCTTACGAGCACTGATCTGAGCGGCTCACCCTTTATTTCTGCGGCGGGCGGGTCCGGCCCAAAAACCAAAGGCGGAGCCGGAGGCGGACGCCTTGCTCTTTATTACGGCACAATCAGTGCCTTCAATATTGCGAGCCCCACGAGCTTCCTGAAGGCCGGGGGCTCCTACGGAACTTATACTCTCGGAACAAGTCCGGCTGGGTCGGGCACTATTTACTTTCGATCCGTGCCCTCGGCTCCGCAGAACACGCCTCCAGCAAGCCCCGTCACGGGCAAAAAGTATCTGGTCGGCCGGACGCCCACGGACGCCTGGACGGGCTATGCTGACCAGGTCGCCGTCTACGACGGTGCGGTCTGGAACTTCAGCAACCTGGCCGCTGACAAGGGCGCATTGATTTTCGACAACGTGTACGCCACGACCCTCGAGACGCCGCTTGATCTCAGGTTCATGGACAGCCTTACCGACCCGGTACTCAATCTCAAGAGCCTCGCGGTTACGAAAGCTCCGGTAAAAATTCTGCAGGACCCGGGCACCCAACTGGTCGTTGGGACCACGACAATCACCTCGGGCACCTTGAAGACTCCGACCGCGAATGGAAACAGCTTCGGCACGGTCACCGGAACCGTAACTGGATACTAAAGTCCCTTGGGCGGCTTTGTTTTGAACAGCCGGGCAAAGGTTTCGAAAACAGCCTCGGCTCTCATCTCTTTCGCGGTAACCTCGCCTTCGACGAGCCGGTCCGCGATCTCGAGCGCCGCTTCGATTTGCTGTTCAAGATAGACGACTTCCTCCCGCCGTTGGAAATTCGTACCAATGGCGAAAGACTTTCCTTCCTTCGAAATCATCATAAGACGATAGCTGACCGAGCCTTTTGAACCGACCACTTTGCGACAGTAGAGTTGGTCTATCTTTTCAGCCGGAATCGTCTTGTTGCCGAACGCGGGCAGCGGGCCCACTTCAATCCGGACCCGCGACGGATTGATCCAAAACGTCGTTTTATTCACCAGAAGACAAAGCGTGTAGTACGTCAAAGCTATGCCGATATAGAAATGAGGCATCGCAAAAAGAAGAGGGTTTAAGCCGCGCTGTCCCCGCCCAGCGAATCCGAAGCCAAAAATCAGAATCCCGTCCCAGAACAAACAGAAGAACAACAAGAAAACAGCCGGACCACCGAACCAGCGGCGCTTGATTACCAGATCCGACCCTTGCTGCTCCGTGGACATACCCGAAGGAAGTGCAACAGGTTCTTTGCTCGCCCCCTCTGCGGCAAAACGCGGCTCAATACGAAAGGCCCTGTCACATCTTTTACACCGGGCCAATCCGGTCTCGATGTTCACATCACTCGAACCCAGCTCACCTCGACAACTTGGACATGAAATGGTTTGCGTCTGCATTGTTGGTATGTGCGACATTTTAGTATCCTATCATTATTCAGCATTCTGGACTCAACTAGCATCTATGAACCTGAGGACCTAAGCAAAGAACCAAGCTGTCGGCTCACGCACCCGCTACCATGGTCGTCCGGTCTCAGCCCACCCAAAAAAGCTTTCGGAATATTGTCCGAACTCGCGTTGAGATACGATTCAGCGGTGTCCTTGATGGCCCTTCGGCCTTCTTGGCTGTTCATATACGAATCGATCACATGCAGATCAGAGTTTGAGAACCTGAATAGCGGATCTGACATTTTATCCAACTCTTTTTTCAGAATGGGCTTAATGATCTCGGGATCCGCGGTAAAACTCCGAACTTTCTCGGGGTTCAACAGAACCCATTCTTTTATGAATTCATTTCCACCCTGATCGAGAACGACATGGTACACGAAATCGATTCCGCTAAGATCTGTTCCGCCTTGAATCGGCTCTTTTCCCATTTGGCTAATCAGGACGGCCGTTACGGAGTCCTTCATCGGCTCCAGCATGAGGACACGAGCCGGCTCTCGTCCCCCGTTGCCCGGGCGTGCGTACCATTCGCCTTTGCCTGCGCCCATTCCGGTAAACGGGTGAGACCACAGGAATAGCGCGTCCCGCCCCCGAAACTCCGGCCTGAAATATGCCAAAGCTTCGATCTCTCCCGTTGACGCGATCGTTTTAAGTGGCACACGACCGTCCACTTTCATACGGTCTGCGAGTCTCCTGAGCCCCTCTGGAGACATCCAACGAAAAAGACGCTCTGGAAGCTGCACCTGTGGCGTATCGGCAGCGATTCCCTGGGCACTTGCCGCCAGCACATAGAATAAAAGACTCAGCTGAAAGATCAACCGAGTCTGAGCAAGGATACGCAACCGTGAGAACACCTTGGCCTTCACAGAGTCATATCGGGACATTTCTTGTGTCTCTTTATCTATAGCCCATCCGGGGCGCCGCGCTTAATGCGGCCCCTCCACCCCCTCAGTCGAGGGAACATTACCTTGACTGAAATAACGCGTTGCGCTATACCCTTGCGGCGCCCGGATCATCCTATGATGCCGTACCGAGCCAGGAGGACTGTTATGAAGCTTAAAATCACCGGTTTTTTTGGAATTCTAATCACACTTTTTTCTATTTATCGCGCTCCGGATGCTCAGGCATTGGAGCGGATTCGACTTGGATCGATCCAAGGCACCGTCCAAGCGCATGGCATGCTTCAGCTTACGGCAATAGAACCTTATATTTTGTGCAAATATTGTAAGGTATCCACGTGCGCCGGCGGCCCAAGGTCGATAAAAATTTTGAAGCTGGGTCATGTAACAGGATTACCCGGACAGGTCGCCTCGTTCCAGAGCAAGGCGGGCACACTCGTTGGACTACACCCGTTGGCGCGGCTCGACAGCTGCAGCGTCGGGCTCCACCTGGAAGGACTAGATCCAGCCTCAGGCGAGCCCGTTTCGGGGCAGGTGACCTTGGCTTATTCCAGAGCCACCGATGACGAAAAGTTTTGGAAGGACAGCAATTTCAGCGAAGCAATTCAAAACAAACTCGACCGAATACTCATCGAGATTGAAATCAGACAAGCAGGAATTGCTGATCCAGCGATTGAGCTCGTGCCGAATTCCGAATGGGAACGAAAATAGTTTGAGATGAACCCCAGGAAAAGCTCAGTTTTCCTGGGGAATTCAGCATTCCAAACGGACTCGCTGTCCGATATGGTATGCTTAAATGATGAAAAATGACGTCAATTCAACACCCGGGCACCATGTCCGGGATTGGCCGTACATTTTGGGTTTTGCTTGCGCGCTTTGGATCATCGGATCCAGTTCCGTGAGCACTTCTTTCGCTTTCGAGGTGATTGAGCCAAAGCCAGAAAGCGCTGATTTTTTCGAAAGACTCGGCTTGCGCGTAACAACGGGCGAAGCCATTTCCGATCAGGAAATCAAGAAAGCCTATCGAAGGGCGTCGCTGAAATTCCATCCAGACATGAACAAAACCAAGGGCGTCGACACGACTGAGCATTTCAAGCGGATCAATGAAGCAAACAGCGCTCTTTCAAGTGAAATGAAACGCGCTGAATATTGGAGATACGGCCAAACGCGTTCCTCGAATACCGGTTCAAAGTCCGGTTCGTCAAATTCAGATCGGACCGGAAGCCACGACAGAAACTCGAACTCAGATCGGGCCGGCAGTAGCGGCAAAAACTCAAACTCAGATCAGGCCGGAAACCACGATAGAAACTCGAATTCAGATCGGGCCGGAAACCGCGGCGGAAACTCAAATTCGGATCGGTCGCGCGAGAGCGCAAATGGCTTTTCCGGTGCCGCCGATGATTTGCCGCCCTCAGCACAGGAGCCCTGGTGGAAGGAACTTCGTCGAGATTCCTCATTCGATAACCTTTTCAAGGACCGCATGGGCAGGGAATATCGCTATGATAAGGAGCAGTCCCGTTACTACCAAAGAGTGAGCAACCGTTCTGCTTATGAATTTTTCGATCCGGATACCGGGGAACAGTTTTATCTGGACCCCCGGTCGAATCGCTTCTCGTCACACGGAACGAGATACGCCCACGGTTCCTACGAGGACGGCCATTCCAGAACTCATCGGAGCCAATCGTCCGGTGCGGCTTCCGATATTCCGAAATCGAAGCAAGATCGAAAGTATTGGGCTCATCTATCGCGAAGCAGCCACGATCCCAATACATTCTGGGATGAGGTGAATAGAAAGCTCTACCGCTACGATACAGCAGCTCAACGATATTACCGCTTCGTCAATGAGGTCGGTGGATTTCACCAGACGTATCAGGATCCGGAGACAAACCTGTATTACCGCTTCGACCTTGGAGCCGGCACTTTTGCCGAATCGGGCCCGCCCGAGCCGCCAAAAGCGGGCTCGTCCGCCCATTCATCGAATAAAACCAGTCAGCAA
>Ga0208958_1001538_pt1 | contig 22545 bp, 30 predicted proteins | sample RifOxyB1_FD_184032 | JGI IMG/M metagenome (GOLD analysis project Ga0208958, IMG submission 184032) | Soil microbial communities from Rifle, Colorado - Rifle Oxygen_injection B1 (SPAdes) | ecosystem: Environmental > Terrestrial > Deep subsurface > Rock core/Sediment | place: Rifle, Colorado... | reverse complement strand
TTCTTCAAAAGACAAATGACGATATTTCTTTTTCATGACAATTAAAATTAAATTTTTGCTAAAAACTAATTATAACTGTCCTACTTCAAAGGTATCTGGGGGAGTTTCTACAGACTCAAATAAATCAAGGAGAAACCAATGAGCGATTCAGTGAAAGAGTACCCCTTCCCCGTTTGGGCGACGCAAGGTGGCGGGCTTGTCCAACAAACCGCGCCAAACATTTTTGTTTTCGTTGAAGCTCCGCCGGAAGGCTTTGGCCTTAACGTGGGCGACGCGATGCCGAAGGAGTGGGATATCATTCCCGCCAATCGGCAGGCGGATGAAAAGGAGCGGGAGGATCTCGATGAGCAAATCTTCCAAGGAATGTGCAAAGAGGCCGCCGAGGCTCAGTTGGAACACGAGTATGACTCTGCGATGAGGGAGTACACTCATCACGGGTCAGACGCTCGCAAATTGTGACCTCTATCTCCCTGCTCCCCCAAGGCCCCGCGCGCACACAAACGCCGGGGTCTTTCTTTTTATATAAATAATTTAATTAGCTAATGCATTATTAAAAAACAAAAAACTCACCTTGGGGGAGAGTTTTTTTGTTTTTTAAAATTATTTAGAGACGTTTTTGGAAATGTGTCCGGCCATCTTCATCATATGAACTGTCTTTTCGCCACCAAACACTTTCAACAGCTTTTCGTCGGCATTGACCAATCTTTTATCCTTTGAATCCTGAAGATTGTTAGCCTTAATATAAATCCACATCTTTGAAACTACTTCTGATCGTGGCATAGGTCCTTTGCCAACTACTGCTTCAAGCTCTGGACTTAGAGTCAGAGGTTGCATAAAGGCTGAATTTGCATTTTTTACCATATTTTTAAATTATCTATTAATTATTAATATATTTCACATTATATCACTTTAATTAAATAAAGGAATACCATACAGGGGACAAAATAATGGGTACGCCTTTTGCAAGACGTACCCATCTGGTCACCCACGTTTCAGTTCAGCGACCAATTCTCTGAACTTCGTGATGAAGTCTACCTCTTTCTGGTGAGCGTAGCCATTTCGAGAAACTACACCCACAGCTTCATCGTAAAGCTCCTGTAACAGTTCGAGATTTTTTTCTCGATCTATTGTCACAAGATACGACAGTAGTGAAGCAGAGCCATATCTGACCTGACTTGCTCTGGCCTCTTCCTCGGTCATGTTGGCACGAACGAGAAGCTCAGCCTCTTCAGTTGTTAGAGTTGTCATCGTTGATGTTGCCATTCAAAAGCACCTCTAAAAATCTAGTCCTGAATAATATTATCAAAATTAATAAAATTTACCACATATTTATTTTTCAAATAAAATGTGCTATACTATAATATATATGATTTCATCAAATCACATAGAAAAGCCAGTATTTCCAATGCGTATTAATAAATACTTGGCTTTAAACAAACATTCCACCCGTCGTGGGGCTGATGAGCTTATATCTAAAAAGCAGGTTTTTATTAATGACCGACTCGCTGTGCTTGGTGATAAGGTGACAGAGAAAGATCAAGTGGAAGTGCGCTTCCGTGGCAAACAAAAACCTTACATTTATATCGCTTACAACAAACCCAAAGGCGTGGTCACCCACTCTGCCGAAAAAGGTGAAAAAGAAATAAAGCACGAAGTTAGAATTAAAGATATTTTCCCTGTCGGTCGGCTAGACAAAGATTCGCATGGCTTAATAATTTTAACCAACGATGGCCGTATCACTGAAAGACTCTTGGGTCCAAAATATTTTCATGAAAAAGAATATTTAGTTAAAACTAAAAATAACCTCCGTTCAAATTTTATAGAAAAGATGGAGGCGGGGGTAAAGATTGATAGAGAGAAGACTGACAAATGCAAAGTCCAAATTTTAAATGAAAAAACTTTTAGAGTGATTCTAACTGAAGGCAAAAAACACCAAATCAGGCGTATGTGTGTCGCCCTTTTCCAAGAGGTAGCTGACTTGAAGCGCACTCGTATAATGAATATTGAACTTGATAAGCTTACCGAAGGCGCTCATCGCCAAATAATAGGTGAAGAACTCCAAATCTTTTTAAAATCTCTTGATCTTATTTAACCTTAATCTTTTTTGGTTTCTTTTTTTCTTTTTTATGTCCGTCTCCTCTCCCCATACAATTTAGTGAAATTAATTAATAATCAGACTCTTGCTTAAATTATATCAAATTTAATATAAACAGCTATCATATTTTATATTTAAATATTGACATTACACTTATATATCTCTAGACTGAGTTAGAAGTTCATTCCGATTGGAGGTCAAAATGAAAATGATTGCATTGCTCCTTTCGTTAGGTATGTGTGCTTATGCACAACTTGAGTTGTCCGATCCAGCTCAGAAGTCGGGTGAAATGTTTGGCGAAATATCTATACCCGCAATTGACTTGATTCAGCCAGTACGAAGTGGAGTAGATGCGTCAATTATTGATATAGGTGTTGCCCATTGGCCTGGATCAGCCAAACCAGGAGAACCTGGAAACATGGTTCTAGCTGGTCACCGTACCACCAAAACCGCCCCATTCCTAAAGATCGAAAAACTGAAGGTGGGCGATGTGATAATGGTCACGAACAAAGATCAGGCGATTGCAAAATACCAGGTGTATGAGATGTTCGTTGTAGATCCGGTGAAAGGGTGGTTTGTCACTCGTTCATCCAATGAATCAGTAGAAGCGATCCTAACGATCTTCACATGTCACCCGCTGTATTCGAACCTCCAGCGATTTGTAGTTAGGGCTCGTCTCGTCAAATAGGGCCCATCAAGCACCCCCTCTCCTAGGGGGTGTTATTTAAATTAATTTTGTTTTGTTATAAATAGTGTTCAAACTTCTTCCCCATTGGCGCTACCAGCTCATAACGATACCCCTTTTGCATATCATCATTTACTACAACTTTTTTTATACTTTAATATTAATCAAAATTTATAAAATAAATGATAACAGAATTAAACCAATCACGATGCGGTAGAGGCCAAACCATTTGAAATCATGCTGTTCTATAAAGCGAAGCAAAAATTTAATAGCAAATATTGAAACTAAGAAGGAAATCACGAAACCCAAAGAGAGTTGGCCAAATTGATTGGGTGAGAAATTAATACCAGTTTTCAATAGGTCATAACCTGCGGCCGCTAACATTGTCGGCACTGCAAGGAGGAAGGAAAATTCTACAATTGTTTTCCTTTTCACACCCAAAAACAATCCGCCCAAAATCGTGGCGGCGGCGCGCGAGATACCGGGGACAATAGCAACCGTTTGGCACACTCCAATCAGAAAGCAATTTTTGTAAGAGATATCTTCAATATTTGCCGTGGCGTCATCATTTTCTTTGTGCCAATATTCAAAAACAATAAGCAGTATTCCCCCCAAAAGCAGGGCCCAGACAATGATCGAGAGATTTTCCATCAAATAGTTTTTAAATATTTTGTAGAGCAAGAAGCCAAAAACCGCAGTTGGTAAAAATGCTATCACTATTCTTTTTAAAATTTCTTGGTTGAGCGCCACCCTCTTTCCATATAACCAGACAACTGCCAAAATCGCTCCAAACTGAATGATAATTTCAAAACTTTTAAGGAATTCGGTTTGGGCGATACTCATGATTTTACCGCTTATTATGAGGTGGGCTGTTGAGGAAATAGGCAAAAATTCGGTAAACCCTTCAATTATTCCCAAAATAATACTTTGCCAATATTCCATATATTTATTTTATTATTATTCGTATTATACAACATTATTTAGACAAGATTATTCATCGTTTGCTATTTTCTAAATCAGAGCATAGAATCTATATATATGGAAGGAAAAATATCTTCAAACACTCAAGAAAAAAATCCAAAGGTGGTAGTTGTACCCCCTGCTGTGGAAACTCTACTCGAAATTGATTCAAAGGAATCATATTGGCCTGAAGATGTTAAAAATAATGAGAGTTTGAAAAAAGAAGCAGAAGCAAGAAAAAAAGCTTTAGAAAGTATGGACAAAATTACTAAAAATATTCCAGCAGATCTTGAAATAGCTGAAGCACTAGGTAGTGGAGTTATTAATACCGAGGATTTATCAGAGGTCTACAGGAGCCTAACAGAATTATTTCAGTCTGATCCTCTTAATAGTCGTCTTATACTTTATTTACCATTTGAATTATTACCGCCAACTAATTGGAGTCTGCAAAGGCCTGAATTAATGGTAGCTGCAGAAAATTTCACAAAAATGTATGTACAAAAATGGCAGGAACTTTTGAGTGTAGGTGATGTAAGAGAAAATTTTAGTGAGGGAGATGTTTTAGAGTTAGAATTGCGCGGTGAGGAGGAATTAGAAAGAGTTGTAAAAGCGGCTCATTTGATTCCTAAATTAGTAGAAAAAGGACTTTTGTCTGTTCAAGATGTTTTGGCACTTATTGAAAATAATCCGGACACGATGCTAGAAGGCAGCGTCATCGATGTGTTGCCAGTGCTGGTAGATATGGGATTTATGACTCAGGACGAATTAGACCAAGCAATAGAAAGCTATGACGTTGATTTAAATTATAGAAAACCAAAAGTTGTGCCTGAATATAAAGTTACAGAGAATCGAGCAAAATGGCTTCAAGACAAAGATCTACCAGTGACAATGAATCAAAATTCCGCTGAACTTATTGACAAACCTTTTGAAGATAGAGAGTGGTTAATACAAGATGATGTTGAAGAAATACAGAGAGCGGTAGAATCAATACAGTCCAATTCTGAACTCTCCAGATTCATTTATCCCGTTAGCATATTATTTGGTTCTAGAATTAAAGGTTATGGAGATATAGATGCTGATATTGATATTGCAATATTTGTGAGACCAGAAGTTAAGTTTGGAGAGAGGAATAAATTAAAGGAAATGCTGTCTCAAACATTTTCTCACGATAAAATAAAGGGTAAAGTCGTAGAGTTTTGGATTGAAAATATGGGTGAAAAATTTGGGATTTTTGATTTTGAAGATTCTGATAGCACATTAGCTGATAGTTCTTGGGCGCATGTTTTATTTGAAGGATCATGGATTGGAGACGAAATTGCCATAAAAGAATTATATAAAAAACTATTGTCTGAATTCCTTTATTCTAAAGATAAAATAGTTATCGGAGGAGATGCCAGGACAATATGGCTTGAAGAAATGGAAAAAGACACTCTTCAATACAGGTTGATGCATAAAGGCTACACTAGACTATTTCCTAAACAGGGCGGAATACAAACTGAACATTCGGGTCGCATCGATGGACGAAGTGCATTTTATGATTCTGGCTATAGGAGACTCGCAACAAAATTATACTTGAGCAAAGTATTTTTACCTCAACTGGAAAAAACTGAATAAAATAAAACCGGGCAGTCACGAATGACTGCCCGATCGAGTTTGTACTAGAGACCCTGAGTGTTGACCCGGCCAAGACCCGAACCCAATGACTTTGCATTGGGTCGATGCACTTCCACGGTGACATCCAATCCACTCATCTGGCTCCAGGGGATTTGCGAACCGAGCATGAAGAGCGCACTGAAATACTGGATCTCTTCATTACCGGCCGCCTGATCTTTGGCACGCATCACGGCCAGGACGAACCTGGTGAGATTGGTCTCGAGCCGTGGATATGTTGCTGAGACCGCTACCTTGAGCATCTTGAGCATTTGGTCACGATTTGCGGCACCAGTAAGGGCCGGAAGTCGCGGATCCTCGAGAGCCTCCTTGATTCGCGAAGCTTCGTATGCGAGTGCTGCTGCGATCTGTACGCCGGTTCCTGCGAAAACGCGATTCAACGCGTCGTTCACAGCATCAGCATGATCACGGAGAACGCCAGTATCCGGAGGTTGCATCATGCCTGGAGGCATAGACATACCGCCACCTGAAGATGCCAGAATGGCATTCATCATCATAGCCGGATTTGCTGCACCCTGCATCCACGCTTCCTGCCATGCACGCAGTTGATCGTAAAATTGCACGATTGATGGCCATAGGTGCTGATCGACCCTGACGAAGAGTTGCTTTTTGCGGGCATCAGTAACATAGCTACCGTCGAGGCCATCGATGGCTTCGAAGATTTCTCCATAACTGCGTCGCGTGATTTGTTTCCGGAGTTTGAAAAACACCGGATCCACCTGTTCGTCGTTCGAATCGGCGAAGTTCTCCATCAGGCGAACGAGGCCGTCCGGAATCTCGTAAAGACCTGCTTTGTAAGCAAGTGCTACACGGATTGCGGAGATGACGCTCGATTGATCAACCTTGAGAACACCGCCAGTTCGCAAGGCTTCCAACCAGGAAGCGTCTGTCGGAACTGCCGGCAAGACCGAATCAAACGAAACGGCCGCTACGGCACCCGCTACTGGTTCAGGGGTTGATGGTGCCGGTGCAAGCGCCGCAATGATTTTGCGTGCAGGGATCTTTTTCACGCCAGCTCCAGTCAGATCTCCTTCGGTGAGACTGGAAAGATCGGTTTCGGTTTCGACTCCAAGTTCTCCTATCATGGAGATCACGGAATCATCGAGACCAAAAGATTTGAGTCTTTCGGCTACTGTGTCGTTCATAAAGAGCTACCTTTCAAAAGTGAAATAACCGTCTAGCAAAAAAGCTACAGCATGTAATCGTATTTGTCAAGAGTATTATAAACAAGAAAAGAGGCGAGCTTTGAGGGCTTCGCCTCTTCTATAATGTGTAAAAAGAGCTACAAACATACTTTGTCCTCCTCCGTGGGTCCGAAGGAGATCATCTTCACCTGAATTTTGAGTTTCTCCTGCAAGACTCTGTTGCAGAGTTCTGTCATATCTTCTTGATTTGTTCCGGTTGGAACAGGATATGAAGTCAAATATGGTCTGCAACCACGCAAGATTTTGCCTAGCCTTTCTTGGTAATCAAGAGGGTTGGGCTCGTCTTCTTTGCGAACTCTGATTTCCCGGTTTTCAGTAAAGAACCTCAGATTGCCTGTTTCAGTGTATTTATCGCAGACAATCCATTCTCTCAAAGCCTCAATCTGGTCAAACCAGGTTATAGCTAGACCGTCAAAAAACTCTGGCCCACCGCACACATTGATTGCATAACGGAGAGCAACTAGATCTAGTGGACCGACCCTAACTTTCCCTTGCCAGCGATTCTCATCTTTGCTACTTCCGGGCAGAAGTTTGTCGGTCATTATTTGGTTCTCTGTTACCATCGGACCCGCGCCGTGGCGTATTTGATAACCTCTTGTCACTCCAAGTTTTACGACATCACCTTTGTAATCGCACTCTTTCAAAAGATTAAGTGAGATCTGTGGCAGGGTACGCAACCTTGTAGTGTGAGGATGAAAACCATAGTAGCGGTCAGTGAGAATCCCGTGGGAACTCTCAAAAACTACTACACCCTCAATCGAAAGAATCTGATTCTCGAGATAATCTGCCGGAACAATATCGCAAGCAGAAAATAAATCTCGAAAATTTTTGGCGACAGATTCAGAAATGGAATGATCAGAAAGTGAGTTGATAAGTTCTATCGCAGACCTTCGATCACTGTCCCAAAAAGTACCCTCAATCACATCCTTCAACTCCTCGAGCTTTTGTACTCTAAGAGCTTCAAGTTTATGAAGAAGATCTGGCTTTCTGATATCCCGAATGCAAATTGTAAGCTCGGGATAAATTTCAGAATCTTTTACCGCTTCACCGACGCCCAATCCTACCGTGCCTTTTGGATTCTCTTTTCGCGAAAGTTCTCGTAATCGCGAGGCAATACGATGGAATGGCGTAACACAGAGAGCGTTTTCATCTATTGTTAGTAGTTCAAAAACGTTTCTGATTCCACACTCATATTTAAGCAACTCCCCTTCGTAAAGAAGAGTGATAGGGTCAATCACCATCTTGCTTGAGATGTGGGTCCTCACACCCTCGAGAGTTCCGCATCCGAAATGACTGAAGTTAAAACTCTCACCTTTTGAGGTGCGGACTCCATGGCTACCTTGAGCACCACCAACTTTGACGACAGTGTGTGCATTCATTTCACAACAAATTTTATGCACCACACCACCTTTACCTCCGTCACCGCCCCCAAGGTCGGTGACGATGAAAACTTTTTTCATTACATTCTCCAAAAAATGAGGGCGGCTTTTGAAGGCCGCCCTCGGTTGTATGGCTAGAGCCACATACTGTCCTTCTTTTTCCCGCCGGAGCCCTTTTTGGGAGCGGAGGGGGAATTTTTAACCGACTCTCCACCCATGGGCCAAATATCGCCCTTCTTGGCGAACTCGGCACCCTTGAGAGGTATCTTGCTGAAGTTCGGCAGCGCAGCCTGCGCCCCGATCGGAATATGAGCGACTGCTCGCTTGATAGCGCGAGCGTTTGTCTGCCCAATCTCAGAATCAGCCAGGAAATCCTCGACTGTTTGAAGATCGAGAACGCCCTCGGTGAGACCGATGGCGGCAGTTTTGACATAGGGAAGAAATTGAGGGTTTGGAATCGTGATGACCCTTTCTCTCCCAAACAATCTTTCCCAGACTCCGGCGCAGTGATGTCCGGTTTCGACGTAGAGGAAGAAAGCATGTGCCCTTTTCAGTAGGTCAGTGACAACCTGCTTAGTATTGGGAATTTCTTTCTTGCTCATAGAGTGGCCGTTTTCGACCACCTTCTCAAAAACCGTGGGACCGAACACACGAATGAGGTTGCCCTCATCAATGTAATCCGGAACCGGTTCGTCGGAGATGGTGAAGTCATAACCCTTCAGCTCATAATCGTTGATGCTGTTTTGGGTTAAATAAGCTCCAGCAAAGAGTCCGTATTGTGGATCCTCTTTGCCGTTTCCCCACCCATTATTCCTGGGTGGCATAAGCGTCATTTGCTCAGCGATTCTATCGTCCATTTCAGCCTGAGAACGGGCAAGTAGACACTCATCCTGTTCATCCCCAAAGATCGAAGTGATCATCTGGGTGTCGTAACGTTGGAGAACCGCATTCTTACCCGTCGCCAACAACTTGTAGGTTGTTGGTAAAACCTTCATTGCGATCTCTACGTTATTGCCCATTGACCCAGTGGTATCCAATCGAGTTTCCTCGAGTATGGCAACGCCACGCAAGAGAATAAAATGATCGTCCTTGGGTTCGAGCCACGAAAGTGATCTTCGAATGAGTCCGTGACCAGCTGGATCAACCAGTGGGTCAAGACCCAATCCCATTCTCCGGCGTTCTTCGCCGGCATGAGTGGCTGAACCTGCAGCCTTCGCCTTGCTCGCCACTCTGTTATAGGCAGCGTCTGATAATACGCCTCGTCCCATATTCAGCTCCTTTCTAAGCTGTATGATGTGAATGGATGAAATCCGCGCCACCCTAAAGTAGAGCGAATGAGTCTGTAGAATTCTTCATGTGCTCGACAGGAATTGCCTTCTTCTCCTTTGGAGAGTCTAAGCAAATGTCGTGCATAGCGGTCATCCTCAAGTTGATTATCGGGAGGGAGCTCTCCTGTATTAGGATCTCCACCCAAAAGTGATATCACAATCCTGGCCGCCTGCGAAATTTCATTGCTTGCAACATCGACTGGCACCTCATTGTTTGGGTGCAACATTGCATGACTCCAGTCAAAGAAGACAATGTAATGCATACCGCATTCAAGCAGGATATTTTCTCCTGTGATTCTGCCGATCGAAATACCTTGGCCATGAGCGAAGCTCAAGAGCTTCAAGATCTTACCCATGATCCAGGCACTAGTCCTCGGGTCGACGCGTACCTGATCCCGATTAATCACATGGTCAATCGGAACAAGCCGGCTCAGGTCGTCGGAGATATTCATGAAGTTCACGATATTTATCCGACGATCGCCCCTATCTGGAGAGACGAAGCTCTCAATCAGGTTAGGAAAGCAAATTTGATAGTTGAGGACCTTACCAGAATTTTCTTTCTGGTAATCCTCCTCACAGCAGAGAGCTTCATCCCGCAGAGTTTGCAGTATAAAGGCTTCGCGATCAAGAATTCCGTTTTGAGCAGGAGAGACGGCAATTTTAAGGATGCCGACTCCCCCGTCGGGAAGTTTGCATTGGTAAAGTCGGAACTCGTCCGTCTCTCCAAGCAGTTTTCCGACTAAATATTTGTCGGTTTCCATTCCTTATTCCTTTCTTTACAATGAACAAACTAGCATTCTTTTAACAAATTATAGGGTCTATGTCAAGGGTAAATTTATATATAAAAATTGGGGGATTTTGCAACAAATTGCTGCCTGTCTCGGCATAATAGCGTAAAAAGATGAATTTAATAATTGACAATGTTAATAGTAATATCAAAAAACCGTATATCATGGGAGTTTGTATCGCTCCTCGATTTTCTCTCAAAAAGAAGAATTTTGATAATGCGTCTTATTATCCTAGGGATACTATTTGAAATCGTTGCATTTATTTTATTTATTAATCATACAGTTATTTCAGATACTGGTTCGTATTCTCAAGCGGCGATTGCTTTGGCCGCCTCAACTCGCGCTGATTTGGAACTAGGCGTAGCAACAGAACAATTTATAAATGAACTTAAAAGCGCCGGTCTTAAACCAGTTATAATTCAGAAAATTAAAAGAGAGCCATTTTCGGTGAAAGGAATTTTGATTGGGCTCGGCAAAGATAATATACAAATTTTTGAATATCCTGATTCCCTTACTGCTTTGGGTGAGGGGTCAAAATTTGCTCAAAAATATACTGGAAGCGAAGCGACAAGTAAGTGGAAAAATGTTAAGCATGTGTATGTGAAAAGTAATATCGTGATCTTTTATATGGGCAGAAATACAGGTATTTTGACTGCTCTTGATAAGGGCATAAGTCCACTTTCGTTAAACAATAAATAATTTTAACCCAGACTATTTGTAATTAATCATACGCTAGAACGGCATCGGCTATGAATATTTAATAATTAAATATAAAAATATGGAACATAACAAAAAAGGTAATGTAGGAGTTTTTTTGTCAGGCATTGCTGTTGCTGCTGCTATCGGTGGCTACTTCCTCTTTGGTTCAAAAAATGCCAGGAAAAATAGGCAAAAAGTAGAAGATGGTATTGAAGATGCAAAAGCGGATGTTATGAACAAATTAAAAAAAATCAAAAGGTTGTCCAGAGATAAGTATTATGAAATAGTAGACGAAGTTATGAATAAATATTCAAAATTGAAAAAAATTGGCACCGAAAAAGCTGAAGAACTTCGTGACGAATTAAAAGAGCGATGGGAAGAAATCGAAAAAGAAGCCGAGGAAGATGAGGAAGAAAAATAATTACTTAACAAATTCCAATTGTTTGACACTAGCGCCGCGTTCGGTCATTTGGCTGCGGACACGCACCTTAGTTGCTTCAGCAAATTGACTAGGCACGCATACTGATTTGCTTCCATCTAGGCTGGTACACTGACTTTCTTTATCAAAGAAAAGTGGTACGACATTTCCTTGTGCGCCATTGTCTTCAAAAACCAAGTGCCAGTTTTCAGGATTGTAAGGTTTTGGAATTGAGTTTTTAAGCAGAAATCCTTCTTTTTCAAAACTAAATTCTCTCTCAGGCGCAAATTCTCCAAGCGAACATGCAATATCATTTATATACCAACCCTCATTTAGTTTACTCACCGTGACAAGCGCCTGATTTGTTACATTTTTATCTTTTGATGTAATGAGTATTTGTACTTCATCTTCTCCAGTAGAAACTCTTCTGGTGGAAATTTCTTCCGGTATGGTGGCCTGACACAAAACTGGGTCAATCGTGTTACTTGAATCCTTTTGTACTTTTCTAATCTTGTCTCTGAGTTCTTTGCTCAAAATTGGCGATTTGGCCAAAGTTTTGATATTTGGTTCTGCAGTTTCAGGCTGCTTCACAGCTGTGAGCCACTCCCCATAAAAATTTCCGACGGTATCAGCAGCATCAAGTCTTGAGACTTGTTGCTCTCCTCCACCTTTAACCAAAAACCAAACCAATCCCACGATTGCTATTAAAACCACGACTACTCCAATGAGTTTGTTTCTATTTGTAATCATATATTTGTGCTTAATACTAAGTCATCATCTTACCATATTTAACAATAATTTGGAATGTTCATTAATGAAGCCAGAATCTCTAGTTCAAGAAAAAATATAAGGCGGTGGCGATCACAATTTGAGTCAAAATGGCTGACAGAAGTCTTTTTGGGCCAGTATTTAAATGATTAAGTAAATAGACAACTAAAGATAAGAAATATAAGATTACTGCCATTACCATAACTATGAGTAGGTTTGGCCCCTCAGGATCATTAAATAACAAAAACATTGTCCTCGAGCATACGATAGATGTAATTCCCAAAATTATTAATGATGTTCTTTTTGACATGAAATTGAAATTATTTTAGATAAAAATTCCACAGAGATTTCATGGAATCTCGGGAGATAGTTTGGAGTACATCATCCTTCGGTACCCATACAAAATCTGCAATACTTTGTTCTTCTTCGGAAACAGGATCTTTGGTTAAATCAGCGAGCTGTGCAAAAACTAAATGATAATGCGCTAACCGGTTAACATTTTTAACAGTATGAAAAAACAAAGCGTGAGCAGTAAAATCTAAAGGCATAATTTTTGAAACGTTTTTAAAACCTGCTTCCTCATGAATTTCCTTTTTTACAGTCTTTTCTAAAGTGTCTCCATCTTCAATGCCACCCGTTAAAAATCCATTCCAATCTGCATTCTTCCACTTTGCCATAAGATACAAATCTTCGTTCGGGTGTTTTATTATGACTGCTAGAGTGTCGCGTTCAATTATGGGCAAATCTTCTCTATAGGCATCGTTAATACCATCAAGATTGATTTCAACTTCGGGATAAAGATTTTTAACTTCTTGAATATTTTTCAAATACATTATTATATCATACTCAATATTTTTTGATTACGCTAATTCTGGGTGAGAAATTGCTCCATCTTCTATTTTTTTGATGGTTTCGGGACTTGGCGAAGTCGTTTTGGCGAAGATAGTTAATTCTTTTTGTTTACGGAGCTCCTCGGCTAGTCCGGCATTTTCATTTTTTAATTTTTTATACATAAAATAATCACTAATACTTTTTGGTAGAAGAATTAAAAGTGTGACTATAACCCCCGTCAACATTGTGATAAGTAATATGATAGACAGTGAGCCGGTCAAATGCCATGAAAAAAATACAATCGTGATGACATCAATATTTTGCAAGGCAAACACCACCGCTAATGCTCCAAGTAATAATCCAAATACAAATAGTATTATCATATTGTCTATTAAGCCGTTTCAATTTAAAATTATTACAATAATTTATCAATTTTTATCGCCATAGTATTCAAATATAGCCTTGATACCAGCGAGATTTTGTGACCATTCTACTGTGTCGTGAGTCTTGAGCTCGACGGTAATAGCTGGGATATTGATCGAAGCCAGCCACCCTTCTGCATCACCAGTTATGACATAAGCATCAAAAGATTTGATGGCCGGGTAGCCTGAGGCATTGGAATAAGCATCCATTATATTGAGGGTCTCAGGCAATATCCCCTCCTCACATTCTGATGCGTAGACGGCATTTGATTTGCTGTGCCAAAATATGACAGCGCTTGGGTTATTTTTCAAAACGAAATTTTTGATGGCCAAACTTTCTGGTTCAGAAAAAGCTTTGGTGCCGGCACTAACTATTTTTGATTGCCAAGTACTTGTCGCTTGCCACCTGCAATCGAAGTTGCGGTTGAGGTCCACATCATTTGCGTTGAAGCGCCCAGTCGCAAGTATTTTTGTGCTGGTTGAGACATCTGCAATAGCGAAACGGCCAACTTTGTGAGTTACAGCAAATACCCCATCTGGGTTGGCGTTTGGAATTATGATGACAGTCAAATCATCTGGGATTGAATCTGGGTATTTATCAAAATAATCAATCATCTGATATGAGAGGAGCACACTGTTCCATTCATACCCACCATGAATACCGCCGACAAACACAATTTTCTTCCCCCCGTTTCCATTTGCCTCTCCATTCGGTAAATAACTGTAACTCAAAATTTCCCGCCCCTCCGCGGACATGCCGATTACTTCGACGACCGCCAAATTTTTAGTATTTTCAATCGGCTTTATTTCAGCTGGTTTTCGTAAAATGAAAAATGCCAAAATACCAGCACCGATTATAGTGAGGATGGCGATTATGAATATCGGCCTCTTGAAAATTGGGCACATTATTTGGAATAGTATTTAAGCAAAGCCTCGATTCCCTTTTGGTTTTTGGTCCACTCAGTATCATTATGATTTGTGAGGAGTACGCTGATCGCTGGTATGTTGTTTTTGGCAAACCAATTTACCATGTCCCCCGTCGTCGCGTAGAAGTCAAAACTTTTATAAGCAGAATATCCTGAAGCGTCTGCATATGTCTCGGTCAATGTATCAGTTTCAGCTGAGACGCCGTTGTGACAACTCGATGAGTAGACACCGCCGGCCGCACTGTACCAGACTACGACTGCGCTCGGTTTATTTGCTTCCACATAATTTTTTATTGCCAAACTTTCTGGCTCAGAAAATGCGCTACCACCACCACTTACGTCTTTGTTTTGCCATTTGCCAGTAGTCTGCCAGTCGCAATCGAAGTTGCGGTTGAGGTCCACATTATTTGCATTGAAGCGTCCGGACACGACAGTAGTTTGAGATGAAGAAACATCTGATGCTGAAAAATTGCCCGTAGTAGTACCGACGACTTTGCTGAGACCATCTGGGTTCACTACTGGGATAACTGTCACTTTTATGTTGCTTGGGATAATGGTTGGGTCTGCCTTCAAGTAATCCATAAGCTCATAAGCGACGAGCGCTGTGTTCCATCCATAACCACCGTGCACGCCACCGACGAATAGGATCTCTTTGCTCCCCGTGCCAAAATGGTACGCAATCATATCGCGACTCTCTACTGATTTACCGATGACTGTCTCGGTCTTATTTTGTTCTATTGTAGTTGTCGCATTTGTGTTCTGCTCACCTTCTGTGTCTACTGTTACATTCGCATTATCAGAAAAATTTTTGACGAAATAGAATCCGCCGACTGCCAATATTATTACGATAACAGACCAAATTATAATGTTCTTCATATGATTTAATTTATAATAATTAATAAATCATCAATAATATAGCCGTTATGCGCTATAATTCGTTACAATTTTTGGAAAAGAAATTCCCCCAGATACCTTTGAAGTAGGACAGTTATAATTAGTTTTTAGCAAAAATTTAATTTTAATTGTCATGAAAAAGAAATATCGTCATTTGTCTTTTGAAGAAAGGTTTGCAATTGAAGTGATGCATAGGAAAGGGACTGAGATCCGTTCCATTGCAGAGTTTTTGAATCGCAGTCCAAATACGATTAGTCGAGAAATACAAAAACATAGTGTGAATGGTGAATATGATGCCAAGAAAGCTAAACACAAATCATTCGCGGAAAGGTGGAGAGCCAAGGAACAATGTTTGAAAGTGGCTATGAGTGGTTTTCTTTGTATTTTTGTTGAGGAAAAACTGGAGAAAAAGTGGTCACCAAAACAAATTAGTGGATATTTAAAACAAGAATACGAAATCATTTGCTCTGCTAAAGCCATCTACAAGTTTGCTGAATCCAGAGGACTAGAATATCTCTTGTTTTGGGGTTGGAACAATATGAAGCAATGTCGGAAAAGATACAAATGGAAAACTCCCAAAGACGGAAGAAAGTATATTGAAGAAAGGCCGTTCCGTAATGAATTAGGACACCTCGAGATGGACTTCATCGTTTCCAAAGCAAGTCCTTGGGTTCTGCTTGTTGTGGTTGATCGTTTTGCCAAAAAGACTTGGGTCAGAAAATTGCCTAACAGAAAACGCGACACTATTCGTATCGCGCTCTCCTCAATGTTCCATGGGATTGTTTTGAAGAGTATCACCACGGACAATGACCTAGCTTTCACATGCTGGAGAGAACTGGAAGTTCTCCTCAACACTTCCATATATTTTACACATCCATATCATTCTTGGGAAAAGGGATTGGTTGAAAACACCAACAGATGGATTAGGTGTTTTGTACCAAAGAGAAGAAATATTGAGTCAGTGACTGAAGAAGAATTGAATGAAATTCACACCTTCTTAAATGACCGACCGAGGGAGGTGATTGGATTTAAAATACCAACGAGTTATTATTATGAGTTATCATCTGTCCTACTTGAGGGGTAGCGGGAGGACCCTATTCCATCTATAAGTATAGCAAATTATGAGGGAAAAGTCAAGGAGTGCAAAAGTCCTGGATTATTGTATAGAGATTTGAGTTTTTTGAGGCCGCGGTGAATTTGGACGGCGATGGTGTTTTTGGTCTCACCGGTGATTTGTGACATTTCACCAAGCGACAACATTTTTTCATATCGCATATTCATCACATTTTGATATTTTTGGGGCAGACTATCAATTAATGTCATCGCCACCTTTCCATCCATCACATTTAGGTGTTGGTCGGATTCATCAATACTCGGTTCAAACCCTTTTTCCAAAAGGATGTCGAGTGAGAAGGCTTTGCGCTTGCGATATTCATCGATCACTAACCCGTTTAGGACATGATAGAGGAACGCTTTCATAGTTTCGATTTTGCCGTCCCTCGCGAGATACTTCCATGTTTTCAAAAATGTATCTTGGACCAAATCTTCACCCGTTGCGCGGTTGTGCACTTTGGAATATGCATAGTGATTGAGCCCTTTCACATATTCATTATGGGCGTTGGTTAAAACAGTGTTTATTTGGTTTTCTTGTTCTTGAGTCATAGTGTGAATATATATGTATATTAGGAGGCTTTTTCATAATTTAATATCAATTTAATAATTGTATTCTAGCGGTAAACTAAAGTCAATTTAATATTGTGTTGTAATGTTCTTAAGCTGTTTATAAGGTGTGGATATTTAATATATTCTTAATATTTATTATGCTTGCAAATTTAAATATAAGAGTTATCCTTTAGGAGAACATATGGCAATCTTAATTGTTGAGGACGAAAAGAAGTTGGTGGATATTTTAAAGAAGGCGCTAAAAAAAGAGCGCTATTCTGTTGATGTCGCCTATGATGGAGAAACGGGACTGGAGAAAGCGATGACCAATAGCTACAGCATAATACTGCTCGACATCATGCTTCCCAAAAAAGATGGTTTCCTTGTTTGTAAGGAACTTCGGGAGCGACAGATTCACACGCCAATTATTATGATTACTGCGAGGGATAGTGTGACTGACAGAGTGACAGGATTTGATGCTGGCGCTGATGACTACCTCATAAAACCATTTGACCTCAAGGAACTCACTGCCCGTATACGCGCCGTCCTCCGTCGCAGGAAAAAAACTGATTCGGATATTGTGAAGGTCGCTGATTTGATAATGGACAAAAAAAAGCATGAGGTCACTCGGGCTGGCAAAGTGATTGCTCTGTCGCCAAAGGAGTACAAGCTTTTGGATATACTAATTTCTAATCAGGGAGAAGCGCTAAATAGGAAAAAACTTATTGATTATGCTTGGGGACCGACATTCAAAGAAACTAATCATGAATTAAATGTGCATATCAGATACTTGCGTCGCAAAATTGACAGCGAAAAAAATAAACCTCTTATCCAAACTATCAGAGGGGTGGGATTCACACTCAAGGAGTAAAGTGGAATTTGTATTGTTTTGTGGTATAATGGTATCGGAAGGAGGAAAAGGAGATGGAAATCAAATTGGGTTTGGCATCTGCAGTCAGCGTTGAAAGCACTATCATAGGAAAACGCTGGGATACAGAGTTGTCCAAAGACGAGAGCAACCCATATCCGTTGGCTCCAAAAGATCTTGTCAGGCTAGGACTAGTAGACGAAGAAGTCTACAAGTCGGAGAATGAGAAATCTGGTTCTATCCGCAACATCGTAATGGAGAAAGAACTTATCCGAATTAGCTCTACGCCTGAATTTGCCAGCATCAAAAATCCGGAAATAAAGATTTTCGGCGTAGGTCTTGGCAGAGATCTTGGGTGGATAACGAAAGCGGTGGCCTTGGGATTTTGTGTCAGGGCATATGATGCAAGTCCAGTTGCTTGCAACAACTTCAACTCTTTAACTAAAGATTTACCGGCAGGTAAAGCAGAAGTGATAATGGAAGACATCGAAAGCCAGTGGGAAAGTATAGAGCTGGACGATGCCAACACACTCGCATACTTTGCCTCACAGTTTATCCAGGTTCAAAGGAGAGTGAAGATGCGACGCATTATGTGCCGATTGGCCACTCTTCTCATTGAAGGCCCTTTGGTGCCATCTCTGTACCTCGTTCATCCGTTCAACCAGGACAATTGTAGCCCTCGCGAATGGATGGGCACGCTCTTGCCTAGAGTAGAATGGGGGCAGACAATCGCATATAGCGAAGACGAGCTTTTCTGTCCGACCGGGAAGCTCCGCAAACAATTGGAAGTAGAGCTGTTAGGTGTCCACACATACTTCCACCATGTGTACTCGTTTCTCAAAGTACACCCCATTAAGGGTTAGTTTGTTTCTCTGCGGCTCACGCCATATAGAAAAAAGACTAGCCCTTTCAGTTTAAAATTTTATGATTCAATTAGTTTCAAAAAAAATACTTCTCCTTAACAAGACAACTTTGGACTCACTAGTAGAGAAAGATATTTTGACTATGGTGAGAAATTTTACCGAGACAGGTATCCAAATCCTAAACGCTGATTTTGGTTTCGCGTGGTGGAAATTTCATGATAACGAAGACTATCGGTTGGCATACAAGAGTCCATCTACTCCTTATGAACCCCCGGTGCCCAGAAAAAAGGCTGGGAATTATATAGCTCGCCAGACCAAAAAACCTTTTTTTGATAGCGACGTAAGAAAAGAAAATTATGAATTTGAAATTAATAAATACTTAAAAAGCTACGCCATTATCCCTATCTACTATAACGAAACAACATACGGAAGTTTGGTCCTGTGTTACAGAAAGAAACATGTTTTTAGTGAGGAAGACAAGGAGCTCTGTACTTTGCTCGGCAACATGACGGCTCAAGCTATCACCATTCGCAATTTTACTGAGAGGGAATATGAAAACCTCAAAAAGGCTGAGATGCTCAAATATACATGGAAGCTCCTACAACAAGAAAAAATAAAAACAGAATTTATTGCCAATGCGGCTCATGAGCTCCGCACACCGATCGCGATAATCAAAGGCAATGTAGACCTCGCAACCAAAAGCATTTTTAAAAATGCCAAATCTCCAGAAAGCGCTCTACGAGCGATTGATCACGAAATCAAGCATCTGTCCCAAATTATTTCGGATTTAACTCTCATAACTTCAGGCACCAAAGATTTGAAGGACCAGATTGTCCACAAGGAAATAAATCTCAAGCCCTTAATTCAGCATGTTGTCGAAAAATCTAGGACAATTTCTTTTGACAAAAAGATTTCAATACTGGCAAAAAAAATACCTGATATCACAATCTGGGGAGATGAAAAATATTTGGAAAAAATGCTGACAAACCTCGTCAGGAATTCTGTCACTTACGGCAAGATGGGGGGACGGACGGAAATATTAGTGGAAAATTCTAAAAAATCAGTCATCATAAAAGTAATAGATAATGGAATCGGAATAGCAAAAAAAGATTTGCCACATATATTTGAAAGATTTTATATGGTAGATAAATCGCGTGGAACGGGGGGCAATACCGGTTTGGGACTGGCAATCGTGAAATGGGCAACTGAAGCTCACAGCGGGAAAGTCAGTGTGAAAAGTACAATAAATAAAGGGAGTACATTTAGTGTCACTCTGCCACTAAAGCAAACCTAACTTCATATATTAAGTTAATATTAAATTATTAACAGATTATAAACAGCTTATTCATACAAATAGGGATATTTTACATTGACTTATGTTTTTTTGATAATAAAATATTAATATTAGATTAAGATTTAATATTAATAATTAATCAAAAAAAATATGTTTAAAAAACTTTCAACAATTAATCAAAATTTTAAGGGTCTCACAATGTGTAAAAAGTGCTTCACCTTTTATTATAAAAATTCGTGGCATTTTGAAAGACCAGAATATCTGAACCGAGAAGATGAAGTGGAAGTGCCAGTCCATTTCACAGAGTGTCATGCGTGTTTGGAGCAGGACGAGGCACAATACGAAACAGAACTGGGTTTGGCCTTGCAATAATTTAAATTTCTAAACGGCTTCACTTATATGGAACTAACAAAAGATAAAGCGAAGCAAATACTCAAATCAGTCAGCGCCGACTTCGTGGACCATTTGTGGGAAAGTAGCTGGACATATATCAAAACAGTAGTGGATGTGGTGCGAGAACCGATACTAGTCCTCGATAAAGATTTCCGAGTGATGGCGGCCAATGAACCGTTTTATCTGACATTCAAAGTTAAACCGCAGGACACCGAAAATAAAATCGTTTACGAACTTGGAAATGGTCAGTGGAATATACCCTCGCTCAAAAAATTGCTGGAAGACATCTTACCCAAAAATACTTTTTTCAAAGGATTTGAAGTCACTCACGAGTTTCCGCTTATCGGCAAAAAAATAATGATACTGAACGCCCGCCAGATATTCATTAAAGGACAGACGGATACAAAAACATTTCCACCTATCATACTTTTGGCGATTGAAGATGTGACCGAGATGATGGATGTCGCCGACATGCTCGCTCGCCACACTAATAAATTTGAAGAGACGATGGCGGAGCGGACAGGGAAACTGGAAGTTTATATCAAAAGATTAGAACAAGAAATTAATGGACTAAAAAAAATATTATGAATACAGGAACAATATTAGGAGTCATCATAGTGCTGCTGTTAATTGCGGGCATCTTCATATTTTTCAGAAATGATAACTCTTCAGTCCAAATAGAAACGCCAGATATCATCTCAAGAGCAATGGATACAGATATCGCTTACTCTGACAGTACCTCACTACTCACAGGCAACATCAGATAAAACAGGCATCAAAATAGATTTTATAAATTAATATTAAAATTATGGACTCGTCATATAATTCATCCACCACGAAACCATTGTTCAGAGGAACGCAAATCGTGTGGTATATCCTTTCAGTTCTTGAAGTATTGCTGGCGTTTCGATTCGTACTGAAGCTAATGGGAGCAAATGCTGCGGCCGGATTTACAAACTTCATATACGCCGTGACTTGGCCGTTCACCGCTCCTTTTTTGGCTGTATTTCAGAGGACTACAGTAGCGGGCAGTGTCATGGAATGGACCACCCTGCTTGCGATGCTCGTTTACTGGATAATTGGTTTCGCCATCGTAAAATTATTTCTGATGAGTAAGACTGTCTCAACACCAGAAGCCGCGGCAGAGCTTGATGCTCAGTAACCACTCTAGTATCAGTATTAATTCATTAATAGCTAACAATTAATGTCATGGGTATACAAACACGCGACATGAACATTGCGAGGGACAAAAATTGGGTTCTGTATGGGAATGGGGGGACATTGGATTCAATGCCAAGACACCTAGACATACAATATTACCTGCGCAAAGCAGCTCGTCGTATGAAGCGACAAATCTCCTCGCATCGGCAAATTTATTTAGAATATTAAACTAAATCTGCCTTCAAAAACTCCCTTCGTCAGGGAGTTTTTGTTGTGTAATTGTTTTAAGTCTGGCTCGGCTCTAATAATGAGCGCCAACATAATTGATTCTAAGTAAAATACTTTTTTAAGTATTTTTTGGCGCTTTTAATAATTGGGAATAATAGATTTATTAATTAATCATAAAAATATGGGATTTCTAATTTGGATTGTATTTGGCGCATTGGTTGGTTGGATAGCCTCTATCATCATGAAGACCAATGCGGAACAAGGAGCGATACTCAACATCATAGTCGGTATCATAGGTGCAGTTTTGGGCGGCTGGCTATTTAGCTTTTTTGGAGAAGGGGGAGTGAGTGGCTTCAATCTTTACAGCTTCTTGGTAGCTCTGGTTGGCGCGGTAATACTCATTGCCATCGTCAAAGCGTTGCGTAGTTAATTCTTGTAATAAAATAGTGCCCGATACGGCACTTCTAGTGAAGGGTAGGGTGGTGGAAATACACAAAAGTAACTCTGTAGTGGTCGACTTTGTGGAAGATTCATCGGCCCTAAACTTAAGCAAAAAATAATCAAAAAAAATGAAAAATATTAAAAATTCTATGAAAACCACGGTAATCATGGCGGCAATGCTCATCTTGGCAATGCCAGCTATTTCTTTTGCGGCGACATATATGTATGTAACTCAGTCCGGCCAAGTGAATACTGTGATTGCTGATTCTCCTGCGATGGCTATCGCAAATGCGCCTGGCATAGCGGCACATAGTGGTGTCGCAATTGTAAGCAACTCTGGCGATGTTCTCGGTGCTACTACTCTTGTTACTAATTTTCCAGTTGTTACCACACCTGTCACATATGGCGTAATGACATATGCGTATGTAAATCAGGCGGGCACAGTGGTAACTATAAGTGCCAACTCATCAGCTGCGGCTTATGCCAATGCTGTCGGCATAGATGAGAGCAGTGGTGTCATGTTGTTAAGCAATACTTCGGGAAATAACGGAGTTGTCGGTGACCAC
>Ga0208958_1001535_pt1 | contig 22559 bp, 19 predicted proteins | sample RifOxyB1_FD_184032 | JGI IMG/M metagenome (GOLD analysis project Ga0208958, IMG submission 184032) | Soil microbial communities from Rifle, Colorado - Rifle Oxygen_injection B1 (SPAdes) | ecosystem: Environmental > Terrestrial > Deep subsurface > Rock core/Sediment | place: Rifle, Colorado... | reverse complement strand
GCTGCACCGCCTCGACGAAGCTCAGCCGCTCGGTCTCCTGCAGGAAGGAGATGATGTCGCCGTGCTTGCCGGACGAGAAGTCGTGGAAGAAGCCCTTGTCGTCATTGACGAAGAAGGACGGCGACTTCTCCTTCGAGAAGGGCGACAGGCCGACATATTCCCGCCCCTGCCGCTTGAGCTTCACCGTCCGCCCGATCACGTCGGACGGCCGAAGGCGGGCCTTCAGTTCATCGATGAATCTCTCGTCGAAACGCACCCGGCGATCCTTAAGCCTTGCGGGGCCGCGCGTCGATGATCGGGCAGAGAATCGGAGAACGATCAGGCGGTTCGTCCGGGCATCCCCCGAGGTCCGAACGAACCGCCGCATCGCAGAAGGCGTAAACCGCAGCGTCCCCCAACGCCTTGGCTAACGAAGTCCTAACGCCTCGCGGACCTGCATCTGACGTTCACTCTCACCCTCTGTCGAGGGGGCGCCGACCCCCGTGATGCGGATCATGGCCGGACTGTGTCTTTCACGTCGCGGCGCCTTTTTAGCCTCGACGTCCGAACGGCACGATCTTGTTGGCGACATCATGCCCGATGTCGGCATCTCCAAGGAATTCTATGCCGGACCTCAGACACCAGTAGCGAACGATCTCCTCCGGAGTCTGGCCGAAGTCGGGATCGTTTGGCGTGACATCGGAAACACGTCCGAGGCGAATTCCGGCCACACGTCGGATAGACTCCTGACTCGTCAAGTGAAACATCATCCGGTCGATCCGATAGGCCGCCTCCGACACCTCCTCCAGCATCAGCACATGGCCGGCCAGATCGGGCTCCAGCTCGGTGCCGACCAGTTGATCGATGATGGTCAGGTTGAAGGCGACGGCGGGTCGCGGATCGCGCGCCAGAGACGGCTCGATCCAGTCCGTCCGCCCGGTCGTCAGCCAGGCCAGGGCGCCCTTGGCCGTCGCATCGTCCCGCACCGAGTCCGACGCCATGGGTCCATGCGCCAGATGTTCGAACCCGGCCCTGTACATGCCCGCCAACAGGCTGCCCGCGTCGGAATAGCCCAGATAGCGTTTCTTGCGGGCCACGGCGTTCAGGCGTGGGATCACCGAAGCGGCGATGCGGCAGGAGCCGTAGCCCCCGCGGGCGAACCAGATCGCATCGATGCGCGGGTCGTTGGCGAACTCGACGAAGGCGTCGGCCCGCGCCCGGTCGTCCCCGGCGAAATGGCCGTGCTTGAGGAAGCAGGCGGGGTGGAACACCACCGAGATTTCCCGGTCCGGATGGTGCTGCGCCATCCAGTCCTCGACCGCCTCGGCCCGCTCCTTCGAGAAGCGCGAGCTGGCGCAGACGATCCCGATCTTGACTGTGTTGCTGCTCACGCTCGTCTTCTTCGTCGAAATTACAATCCGCCTCTGGCGGATCAGCCCGATCCCCTGTTCTAAGGGGGCATGAACCAGGACGCCTCCTATTTCTTCTGCGGCATCGGCGGGTCGGGCATGCTGCCTCTGGCCCTGATCGTCCAGGCCCAGGGCCACCGTATCGAGGGTTCGGACCGGGCGCTGGACCAGGGCCGTACGCCCGAGAAGTTCGACTGGCTGCGCGCCCACGGCGTGACCCTGCACCCTCAGGACGGATCGGGCGTCACCCGCGCCAACCAGACGGTGATCGCCACGGGCGCGGTCGAGGACACGGTGCCCGACATCGGCGCGGCCCGCCGCGTCAGGGCGACGATCAAGACCCGGCCGCAGCTGCTCAGTGAACTGTTCAACGCCGCTCCGACCTCGGTCGGTGTGGCGGGCACCAGCGGCAAGTCCACCATCACCGGCATGATCGCCTGGATCCTGAGCCGGATCGACCGCAACCCCACCGTCGTCAACGGCGCCGTCATGAAGAATTTCGCCGACGCCGACCACCCCTTCGCCAGCGCCCTGATCGGCGGACCAGACCTGTTCGTCGCCGAGGTGGACGAGTCCGACGGCTCCATCGCCCGCTACGACCCGACCGTCGCCGTCGTCTCCAACATCTCGCTGGACCACAAGTCGATGGAGGAGTTGCGCGAGTTGTTCGGCGGCTTCACCGCCCGCGCGACCACGGCGGTGCTGAACCTCGACAATCCCGAGACAGCCGCCTTGGCCCAGGCGCTTCCGACCGGCAAGGCGATCACCTTCGCGCTGGGCGAGGAGAAGGCCGACCTGTCTGGCCACGACCTGCTCCCCCTACCGACCGGCATGAAGTTCCGCCTGATCGAGGGCTGGAGCGAATATGACGTCGTCCTGAACGTCCCCGGCGCCCACAATGTCGCCAATGCGCTTGCCGCCCTCGGCGCCACCAAGGCCTTGGGCGTGCCGACGGCCCAGGCGGTCAAGGCGCTGGAGAGCTTCGCCGGCATTCGACGCCGGATGGAGGTGGTCGGGACGGTCAACGACATCACCGTCATCGACGACTTCGCCCATAACCCGGACAAGATCGCCGCCACGCTGAAGACCCTTCACGCTTTCGACGGCCGCCTGCTGATCCTGTTCCAGCCCCACGGCTTCGGCCCGCTGAAGCTGATGAAGTCGGAATTCATCGACGGCTTCGCCGGCCTGATGCGCGAGACCGACGTCCTGCTGATGCCCGAACCCGTCTATTACGGCGGCACCACCGACCGCAGCGTCGGCTCCGAAGACATCGCCTCCGGCGTCCGCGCCGCCGGCCGCCAGGCGGAGGCCCTGCCCACCCGCGCAGACTGCGGCGACCGGATCGTGGAACTGGCGCAACCGGGCGACCGGATCATCGTCATGGGCGCCCGCGACGACACCCTGTCCAGCTTCGCGGCGGAGTTGCTGGGCCGACTGGATCAGTCGGCCGGCTGATAGACGCGGACGTAGTCAACCTCCATCCGCTGGGGGAAGACGGCGTCGTCGACGCCCTCCTCGCCGCCCCAGGTTCCGCCCACGGCGACGTTCAGGATCAGGTGGAACGGCTTGTCGAACGGCCAGGTCTCGACATTGCGCGCATGGTCGTTGGCGAAGCGGTGGAAGGGCTGGTCGTCGATCAGGAAGACGATCTCGTCCGGCGTCCAGCGCACCTGATAGAGGTGAAAAGCGTCGCAGGCGTCCGCCACCTGGCGCGTCGCCGTGCTCTGGGTGCCCTTCACATGATTATAGGCCTCGGTGTGGATCGAGCCGTGCACCACGCCGGGGCGATGGCCGACATGCTCCATGATGTCGATCTCGCCGCCGATGGGCCAGCCCGACGGCCTTTCGGGCAACATCCAGATGGCCGACCAGCTGCCGCGTCCGCAAGGGATTCTGGCGCGCGTCTCTATGAAGCCGCCTGACCAGGCGGCCCTCGAGATCATCCGCGCCGAGGTGTAGGCCTGTCCGCCCCAGTCGGCCGGGGACGGGTCGAGGATCTCTCGCCGCGCCTCTATGATCAGGACGCCGTCCTCGATGCGCGCGTTCTCGGGCCGCGCGGCGGAATAGTATTGCAGCTCCTCGTTATACCAGCCGGTCTTGTTGGCCTGGGTGTCGTACCGCCACTTTGCGGCGTCCGGCGCACCGTCGCCGGAGAACTCGTCGGACCAGGCCAGGGCGTATCCGGCCGGCGCAGCGGGCGTTTGCGGCATGGTCGCAATCGCCGCCGCCAGCAGCATGGAAATCATAGGTTCCTCCCTTTGTTGCCCTATTGATGGCAGGAAGGTCCGGCGGGCGGCAGCCCTAATAGACGTCGCGGCGGTAACGACCGGTTTCGAGCAGGTCCAGCAGAGCCTCGCTCCCCAAGGCGGTCTCCAGCGCGGCATGAACGCCAGCCGCCATGCCCTCCAGACTGCCGCAGACATGAATCGTGGCGCCGCGACCGATCCAGTCGCGCAGTTCGTCCGCCGCCCCGGCGACCAGATCCTGCACATAGCGGCCGTCGCCCGCATCGCGAGAGAAGGCGCGGTCCAACCGGCGCAGCACGCCCGTCTCCAGCCACGCCTGAAGCTCCGCATCGAAGAAGGCGTCGTGCGCCCGCGTCCGCTCGCCGAACAGCAGCCAGGCCCCGCCGCCCGCCGGCGTCCGCGCCTTCAGATGCGCCCGCAGCCCCGCGATCCCCGTGCCGTTGCCGATCAGGATCATCGGCGTCTCGTCCGCCGGCCCGTGGAAGCTGCGATTGGTCCTCAGCCGCATGCCGATCTCGTCGCCGACCGCCAGATCCTGGGTCAGCCAGCCGGACGCCAGGCCCGGCGTTCCGTCGGGGTGACGCATCAGGCGGATCAGGCATTCGACCCGTCCGTCCGACGGCAGGGAGGCGATGGAGTATTCTCGCGATCCGGGCGCGCCCCCGTCGCGTTCCGGCAGGCCCACTTCCGCGATATCGCCCGCCGCCCAGTCCGGCGCCGACCCGACCGGTTCGAACGCCAGGTGATAGGCCGCCCCGCCGGGGCTGCCCGGATTGACCAGTGTCCGCTCGACCAGCCGCCACGGATACAAGGCCGCCGGCGCCCAGTCGGGGGCCCCGACGCTGCCGGTGATCTGGTTCAGCTGATGCTGCCAGTGGCGGACGGCCCCGGCTTCGCCGTTGTCCACCTCGACCGTATCGAACAGGGGCTCGGCGCCCGACCGCCTCAGCCAGCCGTCGACCGCATGGCCGAAGCCGCAGAACTGGTCATAGCTGCGGTCGCCCAGGGCGAGCAGACCGAACCTCAGCCCCTTCAGGTCCGCCGTCTCGCCCATCAGCCGGCGCACGAAACGGGCCGCATTGTCCGGCGGATCGCCCTCCCCCGTCGTCGAGACGATCAGCAGAGCCCGCTTCGCCGCCTTCAGGGCCGCCAGATCCAGATCGGCGAACGACAGGACCCGCGCCCCGACTCCGCCCTCCTGCAGGGCCCTGGCCGTCATCCAGGCCAGTTCCTCCGCGAAGCCCGTCTGGCTGGCGAAGGCGACCAGAACTGCCTCGCCCTCCCCCGCCATGGCGTCCGACCGCGCACGCGCCGCCGCCCTGGCGCGCCGTTCGCGCCAGACCACGACGCCCGTCAGGACCAGCCATAGGCCGACCGCCAAGCCCGCCCAGAGCCAACGCAAAGGCTCGCTCGTCACAGGGCCTCTTCCAGCATGGCCGCAAGGGCGGGGGTCATCCGCTCCACCGGGCCCCGCGGCGTGCGCTCCACGAACAGGGCCGCCAGACCTACGGCCTCGGCGTACTCCGGTCCTTCGAACGGCCCCATGACCGTCAGGGCGGTGGCGTAGGCGTCGGCCTTCATGGCCGAGGGGTGCAGCACCGTCACCGACGCCAGAGCATTGCTCACCGGACGGCCCGTCGAACCGTCGATGGTGTGGGGATAGCGCCGTCCATTGTGTTCGAATGCCCGGCGATAGTCGCCGCTGGTCGCCATGGCGATCTCGTAGAGCGCCGCCACGGTGCGCGGTTCGGTCGAGCCCTCGACCCGTTCGATCTCGACCCACCAGGGCTGGGCGTCCGGCTTGACCCCGCGTCCCTTCAGCTCGCCGCCGATTTCGACCAGGTGCGAGGTCGCTCCTATGGCCGTCAGCCGGTCCGAGACCCGGTCCACCGCATAGCCCTTGGCGATGCCGGAAAAGTCCAGCCGCATCCCGCCCGGCTGGATCAGGCCCCGCGCCTCGCGATTCAGCCTCAGCCGACGCCAGCCCGACACCGCCAGGGCCGCCTCGACCTCCTCGTCCTCGGGAACAGGCAACAGGACCGAGCGCGGTCCCGGCGGACCGAACCCCCACAGATCGACCAGGGCGCCCAGGGTCGGATCGACGGCGCCATTGGTCTCGTCGCCCAGGTCCAGGGCGGCGTCCAGCACCGCCCAGAAAGTCTCCGACGCCGTCCACAGCCCCGGTTCAGCCCGGTTGAACCGGCTGATCTCGCTGTCCGCCTCCCAGGGGCTGAAGGCGGCGATCACCGCCGCCAGCTCCTGTTCGATCGCCGCCCGCGCCTCGACCGGCCCCAGCAGGGCGGGGCCGATCAGCCGCACGCTCCAGGTCGTGCCCATGGTCTCGCCGTCCAGCGACAGGACCACGTCGCCGGGCGGACGGGGCGGAACCCCGTCCATCGGCGGAATCAGCACCCGATTGTCGGCGCGGTCGGCCAGCGGAACGGGCTCGCCGATGACGACGGTGGGCGGGGCGGCGCGGGATCCGCGCGAGAAGGCGTTGTCAGACATGCCTGCTGCTTAGGGCAGGACTTCCACCACCGCCACATAGCTGGCGTTCGACCCCAGGGTCTCGCCCTGGGCCGGGGTGCGGACCGAGGCGTTCAGCCAGTACATGCCCGCTTCCGGCCAGGTGACGGTGAAGGCGCCGTCGGCGCCGGTCTTGACCGTCATCTCCTCCGGATTGTCGCGGTAGCGCACGCCGCCGCGCGCCACGGTCACGTCCAGGCCGGCGGCGGGCTGTCCGTCCTTCAGCAGCTTGAAGGTCGCGGCCTCGCCCTTGGCCAGGTCGTTCGGATGGGTCACGGGAACCAGTTCCAGACCCTCGCCCGTCGGGGTGAAGACGCTCTCGCTGGCGTTGTTCAGGGTGACGAAGGTCTCGATCCGGCTGGCGGTCCGGGTCGCCTGAACCTCGGTGGCGCCCGCCGGAATGGCCGCCGGGAACTCGGCCGCCGCGCCGCGCCAGCGCTTCTGCTCGCCATCCAGCTTGTAGCTGGCCATCACGCCGCCCATGACATTGGCGATCTTGTAGGTGCCGTTCTGCGTCAGATGGACGTCGAAGGTGGTGCGGTACTGGCCCTGCATCAGGTGCTCGGGCTGGACGGTCGAACCGTCCGGCGCCGTCACCACCAGGCCGTTCATCCGCATGGCGGCGTGGTCGGGGATGAAGACGCCGTTCGACATGCCGGCGTCGAAGCCGACCCAGGCGTCATTGCCAGAAAGGCTGGTCGAGGTCGGCGCCATCCAGGCGCGGTGGGCCTGGGCGGCCATGGGGGCGGCCAGGGCGGCGGCGAAGGCCAGAAGCGTGATCGTCTTTTTCATGGATCGATTCCTCAGCGAGAGACGGTGACGCGCACGGCGCCCAGTTCGGTGGAGCCGGAGGCGTTGGCGGTATTGGCGCCGCCCCAGCGGAAGGGCACGCGGACGACCTCGCGGCCGCCCAGCTCGCGGGCCGCCTCGACGACGATATTGTACTGGCCCGGCTGCAGGCCCCGCAGGCGGGCGGCGGGAATCGTGATGGTCTGACGCCCCGGCGCGCGGGTAGCGCCCGAAACGCCGTCGGCCGGCAGGCTCATGGCCCGGCCGCCCTTGCGCCACCAGGTACGCAGATCCTTCAGCCAGTCCTTGCCGTCGCCTTCGTTGTTGCGGGTCTGCTGGTACCAGACCGCCAGGGTCTGGACCGCCGTCTGGTCCGGCCGCTCGATCCACACCGCCACATAGGGCCGGTGGTAGGAGGCGGTGTTCAGCCGCGGCAGATCGACCGTGACCGACAGGTCCGCCGCCACGGCGGGGGCGGCGGCGGCCAGGCCGATGGTGGTGACGACGATGGGAAGAAGGCGCATCCGGAACACTCTCGACAGAAGTTCAGCTCAGTGAATGAAGATCAGGGCGATGACGACGGGCACGAGCAGGCCCAGCGCCGCCAGCGGCCAGGTGGACGGCCGCCCCTTGGCGTGCAGCCACATCAGCCCCAGGCCCGTCAGGGCGAAGATGACGCAGGCCACGGCGAAGACGTCGATGAACCAGAACCAGACCGTCCCCGCGTTGCGTCCCTTGTGCAGGTCGTTGAGGTAGGCGATCCACCCCCGCGTCGTCGTCTCGCGCACCGCCTCGCCGGTTGCACGATCAATGGTCAGCCACCCGTCGCCGCCGGGCGTCGGCAGGGCGACATAGATTTCGTCCGGCGTGGTCTCGGTCGGCTTCCCGGCGATCTCGGCTTTCAGATCCTGCGCGGCCCAGCGCGCCACGGCCTCGGGAACCGGCTCGGTCGTCTCTTGCGGAAACTGTTCCAGCCGCTCCACCAGGGGCGCCGGCAGCCGGCCGGTCTGCTCGACCGTCACCGGATCGGCCGGGATCGAGGCCGCATGGTTCAGGGTAATCCCCGTGACCGCGAACAGGATCATGCCGACCAGGCTGACCGCCGCCGAAATCCAGTGCCAGGAATGGAGCTGTTTCAGCCAGAACGCCCGCGCGCCATTCAGCGCGGCCTTCGGCTTCTTGGCGGCCTTGGAGGTCGGCTCGGTCTGGGGTTGTGCGGCGAGTTCGGTCACGAAGTGGCTGTGCCACTGTTGCGAACTGTTTTCAATAGCAGGCCGTGCGACGAAATTGCCGCGCGGAGATCGTCAGTAGCTGAACCGGATCCCCGCCCGCACCGTCCGGGGCGGCGCATAGCCCGCCACGTCCGACCCGGTCATCGACACCTCCACCGCTTCGTCGAAGGCGTTGTCCAGCGCCGCCCATACCCTTACCCCGTCCCGAGCCGCCCATTCGGCGCGGGCGTCCAGGGTCATGGCGGCATCCAGGCTCCGGCTGTTCAGATCATCGTCGAACCGCGCCGATTCATAGCGCGCGGCCAGGGCCAGGGTCAGGCGATCCGTCGCCCGCCAGTCCAGACCCGCCGTCGCGCTCCATTCCGGCGCCTGGGCCGGACGCAGGCCGGTCAGCTGCGGCGCCGCCGTCCCGCCGTCCACCTCGGCGTCGGTCCAGGACAGGGCCGCATTCAGCGACAGGGCCTCGGTCGCCTGTACCGATCCGTTCAGTTCGACGCCCCAGGCCTCGATGGTCCCGGCGTTCTGGCGCTGGCGCAGCACGCCCCCGGCCGGCACGAATCCCGCGCGGGGGAAGGTCCCCGGCCCCTCGCCGATCGTGACATTGACGATGGCGTCCTCGATCTCGTTCCAGAATACCGTCGCCCCCCAGGCGATTCCGTCCTGATCGTAGGCCAGGCCCGTCTCGATCCCGCGCAGGGTCTCGGGCTCCAGCGCCGAATTGGCCTCGGTGATGTCGTTGCCGACCCGGAAGGGCCGGTGCAGCTCGTTCAGCGTCGCCGGCCGGAAGCCGGAATAGGCGGCCGCCCGCCAGGCGTAGCCCTCGCCCAGCAGACGGCTCAAATCCCGTCGCGCCGCCAGTCGCGCGCTGAACACCTCTCCCGACCGGTCCTCGTCCGTCTCGTCCAGGATCGGCGCCCCGGTCGCCAGCGTGTACTCGTAGCGGAAGCCCGCCTCGTTCTCCCAACGGTCGTAGCGGACCCCGCCCGCGACCAGCCAGGCGCCGTCGGTCCACGACCCGTCCACATAGGCCCCGGCCACCGAGGTCTCGCCGCCCGCGCGCCGACCGCGCGCGAAACCCGCGCCGGTGGGATTGCTGAAGAACTCGTTGGTCTCGCCCTCGTTGAACCGGGCGTCGGCGCCGACCTCCCATTCCAGCCGGCCGCCGGCGAAATCGGCCGTGCGACGGCGCAGAGCGGCGTTCAGCCCCCAGCCGGTGGCGGGCGTCTTGTACTGATCATTGGCCGGGGTGGTGGTCGACCGGTCCGCCGCCACCGAGGCCGAACTGTTGGCGAAGTTACTCTCGATCCGCCAGGCCTGCAGCCGCCAGCCGTAACCGTCGACGGGCGGCGCCTTGGCCGCCGTGGCGCTCAGGCTGTGGCCGCTGGCGTTGGACCGGGTGTTCAGCAGGCCGGACCCGCGATCCTCCTCCCAGGTCGCCGCCCGCAGCGACAGGTTCGCCCCTTCAAGGCTAAGTCCGTCCAGCGGCGCATCGACCCGCAGGGCGGCGCTGCGGCTGTCCAGATCCAGCGGCGTATCCGCAGCCCCCGCCGCCGGTCCGCGCACGGGGGTATAGCCGTCGCTGGTCTCGTACAGGCCCGACAGGGTCACCCCAACCGGACCCAGCATGGTCGATCCCGAGCCCGCCGCCCGCGCCCCGCCGCGCTCGGCGACCGACAGGTCCAGCACCCCGCCGCTGTCGCGCTCGGTCAATCCGATGGTCCCGGTCAGGGCCCCGGCGCCGTAAGGTCCCGCGCCCGCGCCCCTCACCACATCCACCCGTTCCAGCGACTCCGGCGCGACCTGGGACCAGATCACCCAGCCGCCGAACGGATCGTTCAGCGGAACCCCGTCCAGGGTCACCAGGGTCCGCCCCGCGCCGGAAGGGGCGATGGCCCTGAGCGAAATCCCCTGGGTCGTCGGATTGGCGGCCAGGCTGGAGGTGCGGCGGAACAGGGACACGGCCGGCACGGTCCGCAGGGCCTCGTCCAGCCGGACGGACCGCTCCAGCACAGCCTGATCCAGCCGCACCACCGAGAAGGCGGCGCCGGCGGCGGCGGGCGGCAGGCGGGCCGCGGTCACCGTGATTTCAGACAATTGGGCGGGCGGTGCGGGGGGCGCGTCTTGGAACATCCCGGTCACAATAGACCAGCTTCGCCTTGGTTCACGCCCGCACGCTTATAAAGCGGACCGCGCCCCCCGGGTCACAGCGTCACACCTCGGACCAGCGCCGCAGAAGATTATGATAGACGCCGGTCAGCTCGATCACCGCCTGATCCTTCGGCCCCTTCTCCAAGGCTACGCGCTGGGTGGCCACGTCCAGACGGAACAGCATCTCGCGATCGCCGTCGTCGCGGATCAGGCTCTGCATCCACATGAAGGACGACACCCGCGCCCCGCGCGTCACCGGCATGACCTTGTGCAGGCTCTTGGACGGATACAGCACCAGATCACCGGCCGGCAGCTTGACCGACTGGGGTCCGTACATCTCCTCTATGATCAGTTCGCCGCCGTCGTAATCCTCGGGCTCCGACAGGAAGAGGGTGGCCGACAGGTCGCTGCGGATGCGGACCGAACCCCCGCCCCGTTGCTGGCGAATGGCGTTATCCACGTGCAGCCCGAACTCGCCGCCGCCCTCATAGCGGTTGAACAGGGGCGGAAAGATCGTGTGCGGCAGGGCGGCGGCCACAAACATTGGATTGGCGTTCAGCGCCTGGACGATCAGGGCTGAAACCTCCTTCGCCACCTCCCAGTCTTCCGGCAGTTGCTGGTTCCGCTTGGCCGTCGCCGACTGGTGCCCCGAGGTCATATTGCCGTCGGCCCAGGGACCGGCGTCCAGCCGCTCGCGCAGCGCCTTCACTTCGGCCTTGGAGAAGATTTCGGGAATCTGCAGCAGCACGACAGGTCTCGCTGGAAAAGAAAACGGCCCCGCCGGAAGGACGGGGCCGTCAAGGATAGGCCGGGGCTGAGGCCTTTAGAAGCGCAGGTTCAGCGCCAGGATCGCCTGCCGCGCAGGCGCCGGATCGGCATGGTGCACGCCGTTGGTGCGGATGATGTATTCCTCGTCCGTCAGGTTCTTCACGTTCAGCTGCAGACTGGCGCGATCCGTCAGGTCGTAGGAGGCGAAGGCGTCCACACGGGTCCATTCCGGCGCATAGATGCGGTTGTTGCCGCCGCCCGCGCCGCCTTGGTTCCCGCCGAAGGACTCGGACGTGTAATAGACGCCGCCGCCCAAGGTCAGCTTGCGCGTCACCCGATAGGTGCTGAACAGGCTGGCGGTGTGCTCCGGCGTATTCGCCAGCGGATCGCCGATGTTGACGCTGGTGTAGGCGCCCTCGACCAGCTCCGAGTCCATATAGGTGTAGCCGCCGAAGACCGTCCAGGCGGGCGTGATGCTGCCGGACACGCCGAGTTCCAACCCCTTCACCTCGACCTCGCCGGCCTGTTCATAGAGGTTCGCCTCAACCAGGATCAGCGCGTTCTTGCGCGTCAGGTGGAAGGCAGCCGCCGAAAGCGCCAAACGATCGTTGAAGACGTTGGCCTTGGCGCCGACTTCAAAGCTTTCGGTGTCTTCCGGATCCAGAACGACGTTCGCGACGCCCCCGACCGTTCCCGTGCCGCCCGAAGCGTTCTGGTCACCGGCCTGGATGGTGGGCGGCGTCGAGGAGGTGGACCAGGAGGCGTAGACGCTGCTGCTCGCCGTCGGCTTGAACACCAGACCGACCTGGTAGTTGGTGAACTCCCAGGTGCGCTCGGGCACGGACGTATAGCCCGTCGTCGTCCAGACGCCGGCCGACTGGGTCGCCGTCGCATTGACGCCGCGCACCGAATACTGATCCCAACGCACGCCCAGATTCAGGATCAGACGCTCTGTCAGGGTGATGCTGTCGTTGGCGTAGACGCCGATGGTCTCGGTCGTGTTCGAGCTGGTCGGGCCGCGGTTGATCACGCCGGTCCAGGCGTCGTCGGCGTTCGGATTATAGACCTGGGTGCAGTCGCCGGCGCCCAGGGCGCTCGATGCGGTCGGATAGGAGCCGCTGACCGTGGTCAGGCCCGTCGGGCAGGTCGAGCCCGAGGTGGTGTAAGTGGAATAGGTGGCGTTCCGGTTCCGCTCGCGGGTCAGTTCCACGCCCACGTCATAGCTGTGCCTGATCGATCCAGTGGCGAACTGACCATAGAAGTCGGTGACATTGGCCAGGGTGGTGACCGGGTTCCAGCGGGTCTTGGTGCCCCGCTTCATCCAGTAGGTGCCGTCGGCCGCCCGACCCACATAGCCGCCGTCGCCGGGGTTGGTGACGATATAGTCGTTCAGGGTTTCGGAGTAGCGGCTGACGTTGCGGATCGTGGCCACGTCGTTCAGCCGGTGCTCGGCCTTGAAGGTGAAGGTATCCACCTCATTGGTCAGGAAGTCGCGGTCCTTGACGCCGTAGAAGCTGTCATAGGGCACGTCCAGAATGCCGCTGTCGGTCGTGCGCACCCCGATCTTGGTGAACAGCGGGATGCCGTAGTCGGGCATCTGATTGCTGGTCAGGTGGTAGTAGCTGAACACCATCGAGGATGGCGTGCCCAGGCCCGCGCCCAGGCTGATCGCCGCGCCCCACTTGTCGTAGTCGACGCTGTCGCGACCGGGGACGTCGCCCTGGGCGCCCATCAGATTGACCCGCAGCGCCGCCGTCTCGCCCAGCGGCATGTTGGTGTCGATCGTGCCGCGCAGATAGGCGTCGGTGCCTACGCCCGCGCCGATGTTCGTAAACTCGGTCAGCTGAGGCGCCTTGGAGCCCAGATTGATGCTGCCCCCGCCGGAGCCACGGCCCGAATAGACCGCGTCAGGCCCCTTGATCACCTCGACCTGCTCCAGGTTGAAGACCTCACGCTGCTGACCGCCCGTGTCGCGCAGACCATCCACGAAGATGTTGTTGCCCGACGACTGCCCCCGGATGAAGGGCCGGTCCGCCAGAGGCTGGCCGCCTTCGCCCGCCCCGAAGGTGATGCCGGGCGAGTTCATCAACACGTCCTGCAACGACGAGGCCGCCGTCTGTTCGATGATCTGCTGCGGAATAATGGTCACCGCGCGCGGCGTATCCACCAGGGGCGCCACGAACTCGGGGCTGGCGGGTTCGCGGCGGATGCGCTTGCCGGTCACGTCGATGGCTTCGAGGCCGTCCTCCTTGGCGGTCTGGGGGGCCGTGGCGACAGGCGTCTCGGCCACCACGTCTGCGGCGAAGGCAGGAGCGGCGACCAGCATGCCGGCGGCGCTGGAGGCGAACAGAAGCGAACGGAGCGCGGCGGCGCGGGATTCGGACATGATGAGGGCGACCTTTTGGCCTGATTTTGCGATGCGGTCGCAATAGACAGCTTCACCGCCGCATACAAGCACAATTGCGACTTAATCGCATTTCCGCCGGCGATCAGCCCACGCCCGCCACTCTCGGCTCGGGCGCCCGCTCCAGTTCCAGCCAGGTCGGGTCCGGCATGGCCTTGTGGGCGGCGGCCAGGGCCTCGGACCATCGGCGGCCCAGATCGCGGAAATAGGGATCGTCCGCCTCCAGCCGCCGCTCCATCCCCGTCAGCCCGTCGCGCGGCATGACGATCAGGTCCAGCGGCGGCCCCACGGCGATATTGGACCGGATGGTCGAGTCGAACGAGATCAGGCCCAGTTTCACCGCCTCGGACAAGGGAGTGTCGGCATGAAGCGCGCGATCCAGGATCGGCTTGCCGTATTTCAGCTCGCCGATCTGCAGATAGGGGGTGTCGGCCCCGCACTCGATGAAATTGCCCTGACCATAGATAAGATACAGACCCATCTTGCCGTCGCGGATCTGCCCGCCCAGCAGCATGGAGGCGTTGACGTTCAGGGCGTCGGCGGTCGGCGAGGCCGGGGTGTTGATGGTCGCCCGCACCGTGGCCATGGCGTGCCCCAGGATCTGGGCCGCGCGGAACAGGCTGGGCGCGGTCTCCAGGGTCTCGGGTCCGGTCGAATCAGGCAGCTTCACCCCCTCGGCCACCATGGCCAGGGCCGTCTGGGTCACCGACAGATTGCCCGCCGTCGCCACCGCCAGAACCCGCTCGCCCGGGGTCTTGAAGACGTGCAGCTTGCGGTAGGACGAGATGTTGTCCACGCCCGCATTGGTGCGGGTGTCGGCGATCATCGCCAACCCCTCCTTCACCAACATGCCTACGCAATAGGTCACTGGCCTCTATCCGCTCCCCGTTCCGCGAATCTGTGAACGCTAGCAGATTCCCGCGACATGGCGATCAGGACCATCCCCGGCTCTGATGTTGTTGCTGGCTCTGTTGCACCGGCCGCACATGAAGGGCGACCGTCAGCTGACCGGCGCCCCCGCCATAGTTGGTGCCCCGGATCGGCGTCGCCCCCAAGGCGTCCAGCCCCACGGCGATGCGGACATAGTTCTCGGTCGGGCAGACGCCGTTGGCCGCATCGAACCCGACCCAGCCCAGCCCCTCGATCCAGGCCTCGGCCCAGGCGTGGGCGGCGTCCTGGTCATGCCGGCCGTCCGACCGGTTCAGATGGCCCGAGACATAGCGGGCGGGCACGCCCAGGGTCCGGGCGCAGGCGATGAAGATCTGGGCGTGATCCTGACAGACGCCGCGGCCGATGGCGAAGGCTTCCGCCGCCGTATCGGCGGCCGATGTCGCCCCCACCTCGAAGGCGACCCCCTGGTGGATGGCGCCCATCAGGCGGTGCATCCGCTCCAGCGCCGCCCCCTCGGGCACGGATCGCGCGAAATCGACCAGGGCCGCGTCGGCCTGGGTCAGACGGGTGTCGCGCAGATAGACGCCCGGCTGCAGCCGCTCGTTCTGCCCCCGGATCACCCCGCCGGTGTCTACGGTCGAGACCTCGCCCGTCACCCGGATGGTCAGGGCGTCGGTCGGCCGCTCGGTATAGAGGCTGTGCACGATATTGCCGAAGGCGTCGTCGCTGCGGCGCAGCCGGGCGTCGACGTCGGTCTCGATCCGCCATTCCCGCACCTGCTGGGCCTCGCACGATCGCGGCGTCAGCCGCAGCATCTGCACGATGAACCGCGCCGGTCGGGCGTAGGCGTAGCGGGTGGAGTGGTCGATCCGGATCCGCATGGTCAGACCAGATACTGTTCGTGGATGGCGGCGCCCAGGGCGTTGTTCTCGTTCAGGAAGCCCTGGATGTATTCGTGCAGGCCCGACTGGAAGATGTCCTCGATCCGGGCCTCGTTGAACTGGGTCAGCCGGTTCGACGCCAGCCGCTGAGCCGGGCCGCGCCGGCCATAGTCGGCGGCCAGCTTCTCCAGATAGCTGACGATCATCCCCTGGCAGCTGGCCAGGGACCGCGGCATCTGCCGGTTCAGCACCAAGAGGTCCGCCACCAGCCAGGGCCGCACCGACTCCCGATAGACCCACCGATAGGCGGTCAGGGCCGAGACCTCGCGCAACAGGGTGGTCCACTGGAAATAGTCCAGCTGTCCGCCCACCCGTTCGCCTGGCGGCAGCAGCAGGTGATATTTCACGTCCAGCAGGCGGGCGGTGTTGTCGGCCCGCTCGATCGCCATGCCCAGCCGCAGGAACCAGTAGGCGTCATTGCGCAACATGGTCCGCGACGAGGCCCCCTCCACCGCCAGGGACGTCGACTTCACGAAGTCCAGGAAGTTGGTGAAATCATCCCGCTTGGTCGGCTCGCCGAGTTCGTTCAGCCCGTTCCAGGCGCCGTTGATCGCCTCCCACAGTTCGATGGTCAGGGCGGTCCGCACCGAGCGGGCGTTGGTCCGCGCCTTGGTGATACAGGCCTTGATCGAGGTCGTATTGTCCGCCCCGAAGGCCAGGTATTCACGGACGGATTTCTCCGAAACCGTACGGCCGGTCGCATCGAACGCCGACTTCACCCCTGACGAGGCGATGGCGCCGGCCCAGGCGGTGACCGTGGCCTGATCCTTGGCCGGCAGGGCCGCCAGCCGGATCGCCGCCTCCAGAATACGCGCGAGAAAATCCGCCCGCTCCATATAGCGGCCGGTCCAGTACAGACTGTCTGCGGTGCGAGAGAGCATCAGTTATCCAGCACCCAGGTGTCCTTGGTTCCGCCGCCCTGACTCGAGTTGACCACCAGCGACCCCTCCTTCAGCGCCACCCGCGTCAGTCCGCCGGGCGCGACCCGCACCCCGGCCGGACTGGACAGGACGAAGGGCCTCAGATCGACGTGCCGCGGCGACAGATCCCCGCCGTTCAGGGTCGGGGCCGTCGACAGGCTCAGCGTCGGCTGGGCGATGAAATCGTCGGGATCGGCGATCAGCTTGGCGCGGAACGCCTCGATCTCGGCCTGGGTCGAGGTGGGGCCCACCAGCATGCCGTAACCGCCCGATCCGCCGACCTCCTTGACCACCAGCTCCGGCAGCTTCTCCAGCACCTCCTTCAGCGCCTCCGACTCGCGGCAGCGCCAGGTCGGCACATTCTTCAGTATGGCGTCCTCGCCGGTGAAGAAGCGGATGATCTCGGGCATGTAGGTATAGACGGCCTTGTCGTCGGCTACCCCCGTCCCCACCGCATTGGCCAGGGTCACCCGCCCGGCGAAATAGGCCGACATCAGCCCCGGCACGCCGACCGCCGAGTTCGGCATGAAGGTCAGGGGGTCGATGAAGTCGTCGTCGATACGGCGATAGATGACGTCGACCCGCTTGGGCCCCTCGGTCGTGCGCATATAGACGGTGTCGTCATTGACGAAGAGATCCCCGCCCTCGACCAGCTCGACCCCCAGCTTGTCGGCCAGGAAGCTGTGCTCGTAATAGGCCGAGTTGAACGGCCCGGGCGTCAGCACGACGATGGTCGGATCCTCGCCCGCCCCCGACGGGGCCGAGGCCTGCAACGAGCGCAACAGCATGTCGGTATAGATTTCGACCGGCCGCACCGCATGTTCGGCGAACAGGTCGGGGAACAGCCGCATCATCATCTCGCGGTTCTCCAGCATATAGGAGACCCCCGACGGCGTGCGGACATTGTCCTCCAGCACATAGAAGCCGTCCTCGCCCGTGCGGACCAGGTCCACGCCCGAGATGTGACACCAGACGTCGCCGGGCGGCCGGCGGCCCTGCATCTCAGGCCGATAGTGAGGATTGGTCAGGATCAGGTCGGCGGGCACGATCCCGGCGCGGATACAGTCCTGCGGCCCGTAGATGTCCTTCAGGAAGGCGTTGATGGCGGTGACCCGCTGCTTCAGCCCCTTCTCCAGCCCGCTCCATTCATTGGCGCCGATGATGCGCGGCACGACGTCGAACGGGATGAGCCGCTCGTTGGACTCCTCGTCACCATAGACGGCGAAGGTCACCCCCATACGGCGGAAGAAGAGCTCCGCCTGGCGCGAGCGCGCCTGCAGCAGATCCGGCGGGGCGTTTTCCAGCCAGGCCGCCAGGGTCTTGTAGCTGTCGCGGATCGCGCCTGATCCGCCGCCGTTCATTTCGTCGAAAGCTCTCGTCATTCGCCCCCGCCGCGTTGAGATCGCAGCTTGATCGATCCCCAACGAAAAGCGCAACAGTTTTGTTGCACTGCGGCGAAGCTTGAACGACCAGATTCTCTCCTTCCCCTGTGGGGGAGGGTGGCTGAGCGAAGCGAGGCCGGGTGGGGGCGGCAGGGCGATGCGTCGCCGATCTGGCTCGCATCAGGCAGATGCGGCCCTGCCGGGCCGCCCCCACCCGGTCGCTGCGCGACCACCCTCCCCGAACGGGGAGGGAGAAGACCGGTCTCAGATCCCCACCGCCTTCATCGAAACCGAGACGTCCGCCAACTTCACCACATCCACCGGCGTCGCCTTTCCGATCAACTGCTTGCCCGCCATGAACTCCGGCGGAGCATTGACCGCCTCGACGCAGACCACCCGGTCGCCGTTCAGGTGGAAGACCGCAAATCCCCCCGCCGACGGATCGCCCCGCACCACCTGACGGTCCGCATCGAACGGCAGACCCGCGATCTGAAGCTTGAAGTCGTACTGATCGGACCAGAACCACGGAACCTCCGGCGCAGGTCCGGGCCGACCGACAATGGCCGCCGCCGCCTGCTTGGCCTGTTCCAACGCATTGGGCACGCTCTCCAGCCGGTGCGAGATCCCGCCGTGCACGGGAATCGGCCGCCGCGTCATGTCGCCGACGGCGAAGATGGACGGATCGCTGGTCCGCGCCTGATCGTCCACCACCACCCCGTCGTCGCAACGCAGGCCCGCCGACCGCGCCAGGCTGTCGCAGGCCAGGGCGCCCACGCCGACCAGAACCGCATCCGCCTGCACCATCGACCCGTCGGCCAGGGTCACGCCGTCATGGGCGACCGCGACCACCTCGGCGCCGGTGATGATCTCCACCCCCCGCGCCCGGTGCTGGGCCGTGAAGAAGGCCGACAGGGTCTCGGACGCCACCCGCGCCAGCACGCGCGGCGCCCGTTCGATCACCACCGCCTCGGCGCCCAGGGCCCGGGCCGAGGCCGCCGCCTCCAGTCCCACATAGCCGCCGCCGACAACAGCCAGTCGCCTGCCCGGCCCCAGGACGGCCTTCAGCCGCTCGGCGTCCTTCAGCGTCCGCAGCTCCAGCAGGTCGGGATGGTCCCCGCCCGGAACCGGCAGTTTGCGCGCCGTCGATCCCGTCGCCAGCACCAGGACGTCATAGGCCTCGCTCGACCCGTCGTGGAAGGCGACCGTCTTCGCCTCCGGGTCCACCGACACGGCGACCGTCGACGACCGAAACTCGATCCCCTGCTCCTCATAGAAGCTCAGCGGCCGCAGCAGCAGCGCCTCCAGATCCGCCTCCCCCTTCAGCCAGGCCTTGGACAGGGGCGGCCGCTGATACGGCGGCGCATCCTCCTCGCCGACCAGCACAAGGGGGCCTTCATGCCCGTACTGCCGCAGAAAGGCCGCGACGGAGCCGCCGGCGTGGCCTGCGCCGATGATCAGGATCTTGGTCATGTCGACGCAGATAGTGCGACGCACGGCTTCTGTCTCCTCCCCGCTTCGCAGGGAGGAGGCGAACTTCCCCTTGACCGTTCCACTGTTACAGCATAGTGGAACGCGCATGACGACCCCGCCCGCCCGCGACGCCCTCTATGACGCCCTGCTGTCGATGCAGACTCGCGCCGAGATGGACGCCTTTCTGGCCGACCTCTGCACCCCGGCGGAACTGCGCGCCTTCGCCGAGCGCTGGCAGGTGGCGCGCCTGCTCGACGCCGGCGGCAAATCCTATCGCGAGATCGCGGCCGAGGCCCACGCAAGCCCCACCACCGTCGTCCGCGTCGCCCGTTACCTCAAAGACATGCCGCACCAGGGCTACCGCATCGCCCTGGACCGCCTGAAGAACACGAACTGAGTATCCGAACATGAGCACCGTACAGGGCCGGCTCCGCATCGCCGTCCAGAAATCCGGCCGTCTGGCCGACCGCAGCCTCGACCTGATCCGCGACGCGGGTCTGAAATGGGTCAAGGGCCACAACGACCTGCTGTACCGGGTCGAGAACTATCCGATCGACCTGCTGCGCGTCCGCGACGACGACATCCCCACCTTCGTGGCCGACGGCGTCTGCGACCTGGGGATCGTCGGCGAGAACGTGCTGGAGGAAGGCCGCAACGGCGGTCCCAACGCCTCCGTCGTCATGCCCCTGGGCTTCGGCCGCTGCACCCTTAAGATCGCTGCGCCCCCGACCCTGGCCTATGAGGGCCCGGCCTCGCTGGAGGGCTTACGCATCGCCACCTCCTATCCGAAGATCCTGCGTCGCTTCCTGGACGAGCAGGGGGTCAAGGCCGACATCGTCGTCATGCGCGGCGCCGTCGAGGTCGCGCCCCGGCTGAAACTGGCCGCCGCCATCTGCGACCTGGTCTCCACCGGCGCCACGCTGGAAGCCAACGGCCTGGGCGCCAAGGATACGGTCCTGGAAAGCCAGGCCGTCCTGATCCAGTCTCCCGTCGCCCCCGAACCCGACCTGCAGCACCTGCTGGACAGCATCATCGAACGAATGGCCGGGGTCGTGTCGTCCCAGGGCGCCAAATACGTCATGCTGAACGCCCCGCGCGCGGCGCTTGACGAAATCACCGCCATCCTGCCGGGCGCCGGCTCGCCCACCGTCATGCCCCTGTCGGGCCGCGACGACGCGGTCGCCGTCCACGCCGTCTGCCAGGAAGCCGTCTTCTGGGAGACGCTGGAGAAGCTGAAGGCCGCCGGCGCCTCGGCCATCCTGGTCCTGCCTATTGAGAAGATGATGTGATGAAGCGCATCGACTGGTCTTCCCTCGACGCCGCCGGCAAGGCCGCGGCTCTCGCCCGCCCGGCCCGACGCACCGCCGGCGACGTCACGGAGGTGGTCCGCACCATTCTGGACGATGTGCGCGCACGCGGCGGCGCGGCCGTCACGGACTGGTGCCTGAAGCTGGACAAGGCCCCGCCCCGCCGCATCGCCATCACGCCGGAAGCCGTGGCCGAGGCCCGCAACGCCCTGCCCCCAGCCGACGTCCGCGCCCTGCGGATGGCGGCCGACAATATCCGCGTCTTCCACCAGGCGACCCGGCCGGAGGACACCGACTTCGTCGAGACCACGCCGGGCGTCCGCTCCAAACTGGCCTGGCGTCCGATCGCCTCGGCCGGTCTCTACATCCCCGGCGGCACCGCTCCCCTGTTCTCATCCCTGTTGATGCTGGCCATTCCGGCCGGCGTCGCGGGCGTGGGCCGGCGCGTCGCCGTCACCCCGCCCAATAAGGACGGCGGCGTCCACCCCGCCATGATCCTGGCCGCCGCCGAGGCCGAGCTGGACGCCATCTGGCTGATGGGCGGCGCCCAGGCCATCGCCGCCCTGACCTTCGGCGTCGAACTGGAGGACGGGATCATCCCCGCCTGCGACAAGCTGTTCGGTCCCGGCAACGCCTATGTCGCCGAGGCCAAGAAACAGGCGTCCGCCCTCCCCGGCGGTCCCGCCGTCGACATGCCCGCCGGCCCGTCCGAACTGATGGTCATCGTCGACCGCGACGCCGCCCCCGAGATCGCCGCCGCCGACCTGCTCAGCCAGGCCGAGCACGACGCCGACGCCCAGGTCATCCTGGTCTCCACCAGCCGCGCCACCATCGACTACATCCTGTCGGAGGTTGAGACCCAGGTCGCGACCCTGCCGCGCGAAGCCATCGCCCGCGCCTCGCTGAACGAGGCCCGCGCCGTCCTGGTCCGCGACCTGGACGCCGCCTGCGAGGTGATCAACCTCTACGGCCCCGAACACCTGGCGCTTCAGGTCGAGGATCCGGAGGCCATGCTCCCCTCCATCAACGCCGCCGGCGCCGTCTTCGTCGGCCGGTTCGCGGCCGAGACCCTGGGCGACTACGCCGCCGGCCCCAGCCACGTCCTGCCGACCGACGGCGGCGCCCGCACCCTGGGCGGCGTCACCACGTCCAGCTTCATGACCACCATGTCGGTCCAGCTGGTCACCGAGGCCGGCGCCCGCCAGCTGGCCCCCATCGCCGCCCGCCTGGCCCGGATGGAGGGGCTCGAAGCCCACGCCCGCGCCGCCGACCTGAGGGCTGAAGGATGACCCTGCCCGCCCCCTATCCCCCGCTGGTCTCCGGCGGCGAGGGCCTGGACCGCTATCCCGGCGAGCCTGCCGCCCTCGCCGCCCGCATGGCCGCGATCTACGCCGTGCCCGCCGACCAAGTCCTGCCGGTGCGCGGCCTGACCCACGGGCTGGAGCTGGCCTATCGCCTCGCCGCCCGCGACGGCGGCTCGGTCGAGGGGCCCAAGGCCGAGCCCTATGAGCGTCTCGCCGCCATCTACCCGGCCAAGGGCGAACCTGCAGTCGTGGTCATCCGCGCCCTCGGCTCTCCCGAGGCCGTCGCCGAAATGGCCGCCCGCGTCGCCCCCGCCCTGCTGGTGGTGGACGAGGGTCTGATCGAATTCTCCGACAGCGTCTCCGCCGCCACCGTCGTCGCCGATCAGCCGAACCTGGTCGTGCTGCGCAGCCTGTCCCTGGCCTATGGCCTGGCCGGCGCCCGCGTCGGCGCCGCCATCGCCCAGGTCCCGACCCTGGCCCGCCTCGCCTCGGTGCTGGAGCCCTACGCCCTGCCCGAGCCCCTGGTGCGGCTGGCGCTTCAGGCCCTGGATCCGTCGCGGATGATCGAGACCGCCGAGCGGATCGCCTCGGTCCGCCGCGAGCGCGAGCGGGTCGCCCGCGAACTGGGCCGCCAGATGCCGGTCGAGCCCGGCGTCGGCCCCATCGTCATGGCCCGGCCGGAAGACCCCGCCGCCGCCCTGGCCGCCCTGAAGACCTATGGGATCAAGGCCGACCTGTCCGGCGACCGGCTGCGGCTGCCCGTCTCGATCAAGCCCGAGGTCAACGACCGGCTGCTGGCCGCCTTCGGCCTGACGCCCGCCAAGCGCCGTCCGGCCCGCG
>Ga0208958_1001533_pt1 | contig 22567 bp, 22 predicted proteins | sample RifOxyB1_FD_184032 | JGI IMG/M metagenome (GOLD analysis project Ga0208958, IMG submission 184032) | Soil microbial communities from Rifle, Colorado - Rifle Oxygen_injection B1 (SPAdes) | ecosystem: Environmental > Terrestrial > Deep subsurface > Rock core/Sediment | place: Rifle, Colorado... | reverse complement strand
TTTAAGGGCGGCATAAGCGGAAGGGGTCCTTCGACTGCGCTCAAGATGGTGAACCAGTTTGCAGGTCTTTTTAATACCCATCCTCCGGTTTCCGAGCGCATAAAAGCCCTCAAAACCATGGTTTAAAGAATTTGTAAATTGATATGGTTTGATATAAGCTTCTTGCCTATGACAACAGTGAGAGATAGATGGACCGATTATTCTGTTGGTATCAATGAATTAGGTCAAACCGACGCAACATTTACAAAGAGGGAGTGGGATTTAGGAAGTGAAAGGTTTATTGGAATGAAGTTTTCTGATCTTGTTCCAATTCTCCTTAGGGAATCAAGGTTTAACCTAGCTTGTTTTACGCCCTCCAAGTGGATAGGAAACTACCAAGGCGGGATTGTTGAAGCGTATTTTAAAATATACAAAGTAAATCCCCATGAACGTTCTGGGCAACAACGCAAAACTGGTGGTGGGCAAATAGACCGCTGGGTTTCTGTACCTGTCGATCCACGGGGGAAAATTTATCCCGGCTATAATCCTTTGGAAGATGAGTTGATTGCTAAAGAGAGTATGATTTTGGGATTTGTTTCAAGAGTTGGACTAAACAATTTATCTGACCCTGGCTCAAATGCTGGTTATGCTCATTTTCCAATACTGGACATAGTCCACAAGCCGACCCCCGAGAACGTAGAGTTTCTTATAAAGGAGGTAAAAAGAAGAACGCTCTTGCAAAAGTTTTTTGTTTTGCGTTCCTCTGATCGAGGCTTAATGGTAATTGGACCCGAGCTTATGGACGAAGATAACTTTATAGCTTGTTTGCTGGATTCATTATTACTAAATCATGTCGAGGTAGAAGGTGAATACTGGGTTGACGATAGATGGGTTGCACGATCTACGCAAAATCTAGTTAAGGAAACCGAGCATCGTGTTAATCCTTACAGAGTCGGTGGAATATTGAGAATGATTGCGCTTCCTCCCGATAAACCCGAAGAACCAACAGTTATTGCTGCCAGTTTTTGAAAGATTTTGAGCGTTTTATCTTGTTCATTGAATCTGTAAGCTGTATTATATGGGCATGGGAAGTTTGAGCAAAGACGATGTCCTCCATGTAGCCAAACTGGCAAAATTAACCCTCACAGAAGCGGAAATTGAGAAGTTCAGAAAACAACTTTCGGAAATTATTTCCTACATAAGCCAACTTTCTGAAGTAGATACAAGGGCTGTTGAGCCGACAAGTCAAACAACGGGACTTACTAATGTTTACCGACCCGACGAAGTTAAGTCCGAAAAAAGTTTAGGTCAGGAAGAAGCCCTCTCTGGTACGGACCAAACCCATAATGGATACTTTAAAGTGAAAGCGATTTTAGAAGAAAGGAGCGACAAGTAATATGGATGTTCCAAAGACGATAAAAGAAACACAAGAAGGACTTTTAAAGAAAGACTTTAGCGCTGTCGATTTAGTAGATGAGTATTTGGCCAGAATTGAAAAAAATAAAGACCTGAATGCATTCATAACAGTTACCGGGGAGAATGCATACAAACAAGCTAAACACTTCGACGATTCGAATGATAGTAGTGGTAAAGATTTCCTGAAAGACAATCCTCTTGCTGGGGTGGTTGTTGCGCATAAAGATTTGTTTTTGACGAAAGGAGTGAGAACCACGGCCGGATCCAAAGTTCTTGATTCATATGTACCCGCTTATTCAGCAACTGTCGTGAGAAAACTGGAAGATGCCGGTTGCATCATGCTGGGAAAAACAAACTGCGATGCTTGGGCGCATGGAAGTTCCGGTGAAAATTCCGATTTTGGACCCACAAAAAATCCTTGGAATAAAGACTACGTTCCGGGAGGTTCATCAAGCGGTTCGGCAGTAGCTGTAGCCAAGCAAATGACCTTAATTGCAACAGGAACCGATACGGGCGGGTCAGTTCGCCTTCCCGCCAATTTTTGCGGTGTTGTTGGCCTAAAACCGACTTATGGAGCGGTTTCAAGATATGGAATTGTAGCGATGGCGAGTTCGCTTGACAGCGTAGGGCATTTTGGAAATTCAGTAGAGGATGTCGAAAAGGTTTTCGCTGTAACTCGCGGCGAGGATGGATACGATGCAACGGTCAAAACAGTGACTAGTGACCAGTATCCAGTGACCAGTGGCAAACGCAAACTAAGAATAGGAATTCCAAAAGAGTATTTTGTTGAAGGACTTGATAGAGAAGTTGAGAAAGCGGTTTTGGAAGCAACGGAAGTTTTTAAGAAAAAAGGCGCCGAATTGGTGGATGTAAGCCTTCCTCATACAAAATACGCTATTTCTGTTTATTACATTATCCAACCCGCAGAAGTTTCCTCAAACCTGGGAAGATATGACGGAATCCGCTATGGAAATGACCGAGCTTCATTTGGAGATGAGGCCAAAAGAAGAATAATGCTGGGCTCCTATGTGCTTTCCGCCGGTTACTACGATGCTTATTATCTTAAAGCAATGAAAGTCCGTTCTAAAATTATTGAGGATTTTGATGAGGTATTCGAAAAAGTCGATGCAATAGTTGCACCGGTTTCACCTACCCCACCCTTTAAATTGGGAGAGAAAACTTCGGATCCTTTAAAGATGTATCTTGCCGATATTTATACCGTAGCTGCAAATTTAGCCGGTATTCCGGGGCTTTCGATACCTTCCGGTTTTAACAAAGCGGGACTTCCTTTAGGCTTTCAACTTTTGGGTCCCAGATTTTCCGAGAATACTTTATTTGAATTGGGAAAAATATTTGAAGGAAAAAATGTTAAGAGAATATAAACTACTGGTCAAAAATTCTAATTTTGTGTATGTCTGGATTTCCCAGATTTTTTCTCAATTAACAATAAATATTATGAATTTTTTGCTGCTTATCGGGCTTTTTGCCAAAACACAAAGTGCAATAGCCACTTCTTTCCTCTGGGTTTCATATTCCCTTCCTGCAATTTTAGTAGGACCTGTCGCGGCAGCTTCCGTTGACATGGTAGACAGGCGGAAAATTTTGATGATAAGTAATTTATTGCAAGCTTTAACTATACTTTCCTTTGCGTATCTGCATGAAACCAGATTCTTTTTAATCTACGGCGTAGTTTTTATTTACTCCTTCTTAAATCAGTTTTATGTTCCTGCGGAAAGCGCGTCAATTCCTTCTCTGGTTGCCCAGAAAGATTTGCCCTTAGCTAACGGACTTTTTTTTGTAACCCAACAAGTTTCTGTTGTTTTGGGCTTTGGCTCGGCCGGACTGCTTGTAACCTACCTCGGTTTTAGAAACTCGGTACTTATGTGTGCAGTTTTTTTGTTTATCGCCTTTATCAGCGTCAGTTTTCTGCCCGAACTTAGAGTCAAAGATTCAATACCGAAAAATTTTGAAGACGCTTTTATAAAGTTCTTCCAAAGAATTATTGAGGGATACAGGTTTATCAAAAGCCATAGGGAAATTATATTGCCCTTTTCCATTCTTATAGGAATACAAATTGGTTTGGCTATTGCGACCGTTAATCTTCCTGTCGTCGCACGCGATATTTTAAATATTGCTCTTAATTTTTCTGGGATTGCAATTGCAGTGCCTGCAGGTTTGGGAGCAATTTCGGCAGCTCTTATTATTCCTAAATTACTTAAAGCAAAAATTCGAAAAAGAAAACTGATTGAGATTTCTTTTATAATTATGGCGTTTTCGACACTTGCTCTAGCCATTTTTACACCGAATTTAGGCCAGTTTGCAAAAGTTTTCTTTGGCCTGATTTTCATTTTCCTGATAGGATTTTCCTTTATTGGGGTGACTATCCCGTCGCAAACTTTTTTGCAAGAAAAAACCCCGGGCGGTTTAAGAGGGCGCGTTTTTGGAAATTACTGGTTTTTGGTCACAATGGGAACAATGATACCGGTTTTATTGTCGGGAACAATTATTGAAATTTTTGGTGTAAGGTTTTTGTTTGCCATAATGGGGCTTTTGTTATCTTTTGCCTATCTTGTTTCCAGAAAATACGAGGTGATATAACATCCTCCGCAAACTAAAGGTTTGCGGTTTCACCCTTGAGGGAGGATGATATATCAGGTTCAATTCCTCCACGGATTAGAATCCGTGGTATCCTTGAAACTGCTATGGAAAACATAACTGCATTTATCGGTCTTGAGGTGCACATAGAACTGGAAACTATGTCTAAAATGTTTTGCGGATGTTCAGCTTCGCATTTTGGCAAAAAGCCCAACACTCAAGTTTGTCCCGTATGTTTAGGTCTTCCGGGGGCTCTGCCATATCCGAACCAGAAGGCGATTGAAGATTGCGTAAAACTGGGTTTGGCCTTTGGCTGCAAAATTAACGACTTTTCTAAATTTGACAGAAAACACTATTTTTATCCCGACCTTCCCAAGGGTTATCAGATATCGCAATATGACATCCCGCTTTGCGTTAATGGTCAATGGCTAATGGTCAATGGTCAAAGAATAAAAATAAGACGGATACACCTTGAGGAAGATACCGCAAAACTTGTCCACCAAACCCTCGAAGGCAGTAAAGTTTCTCTGATTGATTTTAATCGAAGCGGAGTACCTTTGGCCGAGCTTGTAACCGAACCTGATTTTAATTCGGCGGAAGAAGTGTCGGACTTTTTAAAAGAGGTTCAGTTGATAGTGCGGTATCTCGGAATCTCAAATGCCGACATGGAAAAGGGGTCAATGAGATTGGAAGCAAACATCTCTTTACAAAAACTCGAAAACTCAAAAACTCCAAGAATCCAAGAACTTCCGAATTATAAAGTGGAACTGAAAAATATTAACTCGTTTAGATTTGTAAAAAACGCCATCGACTATGAAATAAAAAGACAGACAGCGCTTCTGGAAAAAGGAGAAACGCCCATACAAGAAACCAGAGGTTATGACGAAAATAAAGGAAAAACTTTTTCGCAAAGAACAAAAGAAGAAGCTCAAGACTATCGCTATTTTCCAGAACCGGATATTCCCCCGATTGAGATCGGCGAATTTAAAATTAAAAATTTAAAATTAAAAATTCCTGAACTACCAATACAGAAAACGCAGAGATATGCCCGAGATTACCAACTGCCGAAGGAGTACGTGGACATTCTGGTTTCCTCTTTAGAATTAGCCGGTTATTTCGAAGATGCCGTAGAATTGGGCAAAAAGCATAACCTTTCGGCCAAGATAATTGCAGACCTTATCGTAAATAAAAAACTTAATGAAGAGTTTCCCGAACCGGCAGGACTGGTTAAAAAGATAGTAGAATTAACGCGGAAAGTATATGTATCAGAAAAAGAAGCAGAAAAAGCCGTTAGTTTAGTCCTAAAAGAACACCCGAAAGCGCAAGAAGATTATAAAAAGGGAAAAGTAGAAGTTGTGGGTTTTTTAATCGGCCAAGTACAGGCTAAATTAAAAGGAAAAGGGAATCCTAAAGAAATAGTAGAACTTTTGAAAGGAAAAATAGGAGAATAAATATGGAAGTAACAGATATTATCCAGCCAGGCCAGGGAGAGAGAAAAGGTATAGAGAATTGGCTTAAGGGGGCAACTCAAGAAGAGATAATTACGGCAATAATTAACTCTGGCCGAGATCCCCTGACAGGGCTATTAAACCGCCGCGGCGGTTTAGAGGAAATCGAAAGAGTAAAACTCATACTTGAAGCAAATAAGCATGAATTGGCCAAAGCAGGCAGTTTGGGTGAGGAGCATGCAGGGCTGCGATTATTGGGTGTTGCGTCGATTCAAATCTATGCGATGGATTTATCCGGGTTTAAGGGGTATAACGATAAGTTTGGACAAGAGGAAGGGGATAAAATGCTTAAAAAATTTGCGGGGGGCATGCTTCAAACATTTCACCGTTCAACTGATATTTGTATGCGATGGGGAGGAGATGAATTTTTGGTGATAGTCTTTAATTCAAAAGTAACAGACGAAAATGTTTTAGCTGCCGAAAAAGCCAAATTGGATGTTTTTCTTGGCGGAGGTGTATCGACCTACGTAGTTTTAGGAAATTTAGCTGGAGATAAAGATATATTAAAAGGTATAAATGGAGCATTTAAAGAATTAGCAGAGGTAAAAAAAGTTGGGCCAGTAGATTCAACAGGAAGGTCCACATCCGGAGGATTTAAAATGATTGATTTAGGAGAAATAAATGGCTAAGAAATTTGTGCATCTTCATGTCCATACAGAGTATTCGCTTCTTGATGGGCTATCTAAAATTGGGAGACTTTTGACACACATTAAAGAAAACGGAATGGATTCTGTTGCAATTACCGATCACGGAGTAATGTACGGCGTGATTGAATTTTATAAAAAAGCCCTAAAAGAAGGCGTAAAACCCATAATAGGCATGGAAGGGTATGTAACAAATATTAACCAAAAGGAAAGACCTGAAAGAGGGAAATTCCAGAATTATCATCTGCTTCTTCTGGCAAAAAACAATGAAGGTTATCAAAATTTAATGAAGTTAACTTCAATCGCCCACCTTGAGGGTTATTACTATAGACCGAGGGTTGATAAGGAAACCTTGACCAAATACTCCAAGGGTTTAATCTGTACATCAGCCTGCCAGAATGGAGAGGTCGCACAAGAATTAATTAAGGGTTCATATGATGCAGCAAGGAAGGCAGCCGAGTGGTTTCTTTCAGTGTTTGGTAAAGATTATTATCTGGAGCTTCAAAGGCATGAGTACGATAAATTTGTTAAAGAAGCCGAAAATTCTGAAATTAAGAAATCATTGCTTGCCGTTTCCGAAAATGAGAAAAAGATAAACGACGGGAAAATTAAATTGAGCAGGGAACTTGGGATTCCAATTATTGCTACAAACGATGCTCATTATGTCAAAGCCGAGGATGCCGTGGCCCAGGATGCCCTTGTCTGTGTGGCAACCGGAAAGAATGTCAGTGATATAGAGAGAATTAGATTTATTGATGCGCGAACATTTTATGTAAGAAGCCCGGAAGAGATGGGAAGTCTTTTTGCGGATTTGCCAGATGCGATTGAAAATACTGCAAAAATTGCAGCCAAGTGCGACATATCCATTATTTTAGACAAGTGGTTTTTTCCCAAATATGAACTTAGCGAAGGAAAGACCCCGGAAGAGGAATTAACACTAAGGGCGCGTGAGGGACTTAAAGAAAGATTTGAGAAAATAGACAGTGAAACTAAAAAAAGATTGGAATACGAATTAGACACAATTAAGCAGAAAGGTTATTCCACTTATTTTCTTATAGTTTCGGATATGGCCAGATGGGCAGAGGAGGGCGGTATTGTAACTAATACAAGGGGCTCAACTGCAGGGTCTTTGGTGGCTTATGCCTTAGGAATAGTTAACATTAATCCCCTAACTTATGATCTTCCGTTTGAAAGATTTTTGACACCTTGGAGGCCGTCGCCTCCGGATATCGATTTTGACATAGCTGATGACAGGCGTGAAGAAATAATACATTACATGGGGGAAAAATACGGGCATGATAAAGTTGCACAAATTTGTACTTTTGGCCGAATGCTTGCGCGCGGTGCAGTCCGTGATATTGCCAGAGTTTTGGGTTACCAGTACTCGGTTGGTGACAGGATATCTAAATTAATTCCTTTGGGTTCTCAAGGCTTTCCAATGAATATAAATAAAGCATTAAGCTTATCCAATGAACTCTCAACTCTTTATGAGACGGATAAAGATACAAAAAAGATATTGGATTTGGCCAGACAGGTTGAGGGAAACGCAAGACATATTTCGGTTCACGCTGCAGGACTGGTTATTGCCCCGCAAGAGGTAACGAACTTCACACCTGTTCAACTTGATCCGGAAGGAAAGAAAATAATAACACAGTATGATATGGATGCTCTTGACCCCAACGTTTCACCGGGTGAAGCAATAGGACTTTTAAAGTTTGATTTACTTGGTTTAAGAAACCTTTCGATTTTAGGTGCTGCCATAAAAATTATTAAGGAAGTAACCGGCAAGGATATTAATCTTCATGACATTCCAATTAACGATAAAAAAACATATGAGATGCTCTCACGGGGTGAAACAATGGGTGTTTTTCAACTTGCCGGAAGCGGGATGACAAGATATTTAAAAGACCTTAAACCAACCCGCGTTGAAGATTTGATGGTCATGGTTGCTTTATATAGACCCGGACCTATGGCTCAAATTCCAGAGTATATCGACAGAAAAAATAATCCTGAAAAAATAAAGTATTTCGACCAAAGAATGAAGGAATTTTTAGGCAAAAGTTACGGGCTAATTGTATATCAGGATGATGTTTTTGCCACTGCAATTAAAATAGCCGGTTATACATGGGAAGAGGCCGACAAATTCAGAAAGGCGGTTGGCAAAAAAATTCCCGCAGAAATGGAAAAGCAGAAAGAAAAGTTTATAGAAGGGTGTGTAAAAAATGGAATGGAGAGGGGCCGTGCGGAGGAACTTTTCCATCTGATTGAACCATTTAGCGGTTATGGCTTCAATAAAGCCCATGCAGCCTCCTATGGAATGGTTGCATATCAAACCGGCTATCTTAAGGCCAATTATCCGGTTGAGTTTATGAACGCCCTCTTAACTGCAGAATCTAATGATATTGAAAAAATTTCCCAGGCAGTAAATGAATGCAGGCGAATGAAAATTAAAGTTCTTCCTCCGGATATTAATGAAAGTGACGTGGGCTTTAAAATTGTGGACGATAGGGAGTCTTTAAATAAAAAGGCTATCAGATTTGGCCTTTCGGCAATTAAAAACGTTGGAAAAGCAGCAATAGAGGCAATTTTAGAAGCAAGGAGCGGGGGTTCCTTTTCCTCATTTTCCGACCTTTTGGCAAGAGTTGATGCCAGACGGGTCAATAAAAAAGTTTTGGAGAGTATTATAAAAGTTGGCGGTCTGTCTTCTTTTGGACAAAGAGCAACTCTTCTTTATTCTATTGACAAAATTCGAAGTAAGGTTGCCAAACCCAAGGCTTTAAAAGGCCAGCAAGGACTTTTTGGTAAGGAAGAAGTTTCCAGTCAGCCCCAAAAAACTCAAGGAAGTATTATGACACAGGATAACGTAAACGAATTTAGTCAAGAAGAGCTGCAAACCCTTGAAAGGCAACTCTTGGGTTTTTCTCTTTCGGCAAAGCCTCTGATAGAACTTATTGCACCGATTGCCCACGAGGCTACCCATAAAATATATGAAATATCCGGAGATATCTCATATGGAGAGACGGTTAGGATTGCATGTGTTGTCCGGGAGGTTAGAATAGCAGTTACAAAAGCCTCAGGAGCTGAAATGGCATTTGTTAAAGTAGAAGACGATACAGGAACTATTGGTCTGGTCGTATTTCCTAAGATTTTTAAGGATACCCGCGATTTTTGGGTGGATTATAAACCGCTTCTGGTTTCAGGCAAGGTTGATTCCAGGGATGATGAGCCCTCACTCTTAGTTTCTTCGATAGAGACTTTAGAGGGGCAAGCAGCAAAACCCAAAGAAGTTTTCATTAGAATCCCCCCAAAAATTAATCCGGAGGGTTTGAGTAGACTAAAAAACCTCATTGTCGAAAACCCCGGACAAAGCCCTGTTACGTTAGTTTTTTCAGGTGTCGGCAAAAGAGTGAAACTTAATATGAAAATATTCTGGAGTGAAAATTTGGCAAGACAAATTGCAAGTGTGGTAGAATAGCAAACTATGTCACTTTTTATTACACACAAAGACACTAATTTTGGAAGAGTAACCACCTTCGGTGTTGGAGACAAAGTCAAAGTTGTATTAAAAGTAAAAGAAGGCGCAAAGGAACGAAGCCAAGCTTTTGAAGGGATTGTTATTGCTGCTAAAGGTTCTCATGGGAACCGGACCTTTACCGTAAGGAAAATTGGAGTTCATAACGTTGGTATAGAAAGAATTTTTCAACTTGGCTCGCCTTTTTTAGAAAGCGTTAGTGTTGTGAAAAAAGGTACGGCCGGAGTAAGACGGGCCAAGCTTTACTATACTAGGCACAAAAGCGCCAAAGAAATTGAAGAAATTTATTCCAGAGCAAAGACTAAATCAAAAAAGTAAAAGACTGTTTGGGAAGCAAGGAGAGAATTACGCCTGCCGGCTGCTTCAGAAATCCGGCTACAGGATTATCGAAAGAAATTTTACTTCCCGTTTCGGAGAAATCGACATAATTGCCCAGGATAAAGATACACTGGTTTTTGTTGAGGTTAAAACCAGGTGGAGCAGGCGCTTTGGGCTTCCCGAAGAAGCAGTTACACCCCAAAAGCTTTTCAGAATAAAAAAGACCGGTGAATATTTTTCGCTAAGACACCCGCACTTACCCAAAAAATTAAGAATTGATGTTGTTGCAATTGAAATTGAAAATAATATAGTGATATCTGCTAGAATAATTAATTGTGTTTAATTTGCCAGCTTGGAAGTAATGTAGTAAACTGATTAAGAATTAGAAAAGAGGCGTTTTGCTAGATAACTTAAAAAAAATTGTAGATAGCCAGCTTAAGAAGATTAATCTAAAGGGAAAAAGTAAAGTACTTTATATTTTGGGGGCGGTAGTTTTAGGTTTGTTGGTGTACTTTTTTAGATCGGTTTTCGTAGCAGCTTGGGTAAACGGAAGTCCGATTAGTCGCATCGCTATTATAAAACAATTAGAAAGTCAGGCCGGCAAACAAACTTTGGACAGTCTGATTGATAAAACCCTTATTCTTCAGGAGGCTAAAAAATCCGGTGTTACCATAAGCAGCCAAACTCTCTCCGACGAAGTCAAAAAAATTGAAGAATCGCTTAAGGCCCAAGGACTTGAACTTGATAGTGCACTAAAAGAAAGAGGCCAGACCCGCAGCGATTTAAATGAGCAAATACGGATACAAAAAATTATAGAAATAATTTTGGGTAAAAATATTACCGTAACCGAAGAGGAGCTTAAAACTTATTTTGATTCCAACAAAGAAGCTTTTGCCCAAGGAGCAAAATTTGAAGAAGTTAAGGCTCAAATAGGTGAGCAGGTTATCCAAAGCAAACTTTTTTCCGAATATCAAAAGTGGATAGTGGACTTAAGAAATAAGGCCAAAGTTTACTATTTTGTTAATTATTAAAGGATGTTTAGAGAAGTTTTGCTGGATAGACTGTCATTTTTAACAGATGGAACAAATGCAGGTTTTCCTGCAGTTTTAATTATAATTTTAGCTGTTGGAAATCGTCGAAAAATAATCAAAAATATTGGTTCATTGCTCTGCTTTTGGTAAATACTTTGGGACTATTAGAAATTGTGTACATTGCCTTTTTTCAACGAAAAAGAAAATAACTCCATGAGTTACTTTGGTGATATAATTAGCAATGCTCATCTTAGGCATTGACCCGGGTACTGCTACAACCGGATATGGTGTCATCAACTTTTCTCCAAATAAGTTTGATGTAATAAAGTTCGGCTTGATAGAAACCGAGAAAAATGGTGTTCCCGGAGAAAGATTGGAAAGCATTTATGAGGAGATGTCGCATCTTTTGGAGGAATTTAAGCCGGATGTGGTTGCTGTGGAGAGACTTTTTTTTGCAACCAACGCCAAAACTGCAATGGCGGTAGGTGAAGCAAAAGGAATAATAATTTTTGCTGCCTCACGCTATAAGGTAGAAGTAGTAGAATATGCGCCGGGTACTGTTAAAAAAACTATCTCGGGAGATGGAAGGGCTGATAAGAAAATGATGCAAAAGTCGGTTAGGGAAATATTGGGGCATAAGGTTAAAAGTGAAGTTAAAAAAAAGACTCACTTTGACAATTGTGCTGATGCTTTAGCGATAGCTTTATGTCATGCTTACAAGTTAAAGAACGGGGGTGATAAAAATGGCTGATTTCAAAATTGGGAAAGTTACACATTTCTATGACAAAATTGGGGTCGCAGTCGTAGAACTTTCGGCTGACCTATCTGTTGGCGATACGATTAAGTTTACCCGCGGCGGCGAAGACCTTTTTAAGCAGAATGTAGATTCAATACAAATAGAACACGAGAAGAAAGATTCGGCAGATAGCGGTGATGTGGTAGGATTAAAAACTGAAAAGGAGGTCAAAGAAGGTGCGGAGGTATATAAAGTACAGTAATAAGAAGATAAATTGGACTTTGGATGCAAATGTAAAAAAAAGAATTGCAAACCTCATAGATGTTCTTAATCTTGATTGGCTTCAGAAATCTAGAATATTCTGCTTCAGAAGTGAGAACGCAAAAACCCGCGCAATCGCAAGGATTTGGGGTTTTTCCCATATTTGGCAACAGGCACTAAGACAACCGCCTGCATATATTATTGAAGTTATTTCAGAAAGGTTTGACCATCTTCCCGATACGGAGAAAGACAAGGTTTTATTACACGAAATAACCCATATTCCCAAAAATTTCTCGGGAAGTTTAATGCCGCATATTCGTCGTGGGAAAAGAAATTTCCACGACAAAGTTAATGAACTTATCGGAAGATATTTGGAAAACATGGAAAATGGTTAGTGGAAAGTAGAAAATTGTAATAGAAAGAAGAAACTAGAAAATGGAAAAGAAAACAATAAAAACCTTCCAAGATTTAATCGTTTATCAAAATTTATATAATGCTATGTTGATTGTTTTAAAAGAAATAATTCCTAGTCTGCCTCGAGAGGAAAGGTTTGATTTAGTCGATCAAATGCGTAGATGTTGCAAAACAGGGCCTTCATTGATAGCAGAAGGTTTTGCAAAAAGATATCAAGTAAGACAATGGAAAAAATATCTCCGAGACACAATTGGCGAGTCCTACGAAATGATAAATCATCTAAGCGTTTGTATCGATGTTTACGGGAAATATGTTGACGTGAAGAAATGCAGGGAACTTATAAATCTTTATGAGGTAACCTGTAAGCAGATTACAAAACTAATAAAAAGTTGGCAAGATTACCATGATCGAAAATCGTTCTAGTTTCTATTTTCAAATTTCTATTACCGATTTCCGGTTTCAGCAAACCAATTTCTAATTTCTATGAAGCTTATTGTTTTACACGGAGATTATAGTAGAAAAAGCCAAGACAGACTTGATGATTTCATAAGTTCTGCCAAAAAAAGAGGCTGGGATATTAAAAAAATTAACTCCAACTTTAATTTAGATATTTCAGAACAACTTTCAGCCACTTCGCTTTTTCAAAAAGAATCTCTTTTCATTCTTGAGGATATAAAAAAAATAAGTCAGAAGGATATTGATTGGATTAAAAAAAGGGGTAAAGATTCAGGGCTGACTTTAATAATTTACCACCAGGGTTTTATTCCCAAAAAAGTTTTAGATAGTTTTCCAAAAGATGCAAAAATCGAAGAATTTAAATTGCCGCGACTAATTTTTACTTTTCTTGATTCAATTTACCCCAAAAATGTCAAAAAAGTATTGGTGTTGTTTCATGAATTAATAAAAAACGAGCCGGTCGAGTTTGTTTTTGCTCTAATGGCAAGGCACTTAAGAGACCTTTATTGGGTCAGAGTTGAACCAAAAAGCCTACCTTATCCTTCATGGAGGGTAGGTAAGCTAAAGGGTCAAAGTTCAAAATTCAAATTTGAAACACTGAAAGATCTAATTGCCAGAATGGCTGAAATTGATATTGCAGTTAAAACTTCTAAATCCGATCTTATTTCTTCGCTTGACCTTCTTATAGTATTCTCACTAGAATGAGTATAATTCGATGGACAAACAATTGTTTGGAACAAGCGGAATAAGAGGACCCGCCGAGGGTCCCCAGAAGCTTTTTACTAATCAGTTTTGTTTTGATATAGGAAGAACCTTTGCAATCTTTCTAAAAAAACATCAGGCGGTGGGGGCAGTTGCGATTGGGGGAGACCCCAGAGACTCTACACCACAAATTATGAAATTTGTGCAGTTGGGGTTACTACGCGAAGGCAGAAACGTGCTGAATGAAGGTGTTACTTCCATTCCTTCAATGAACAATATTCTTCTGACTGACAGTACTATTTCCGGCAGTATTATGGTTTCGGGCAGCCATATAAAAGCCGACTTAAATGGTCTTAAGTTTTTCGCCGACAAAGAGGAAATTTTAAAAGAAGATGAAGCGGAAATAGTAGAAATATATGATTCGATTAAAGAAACTGCGCCCTTCAAAGATGAAGAGCTGCAGGTTCAGTCAGAAACCCGCGCCAAAGATTTATATATTAAAAGATTAATATCTCTTGGGCAAAAATATCCTGCGTGGAGGGCGGTTGTTGACCCCGGAAACGGAGCACAAACCGAAACTATGCCGCAAGTTTTGGAGTCTTTGGGTTTACGGGTTAGTAAATTAAATGCTGACCTAACCCAACAGTTTTTAGCAAGAGATACGGAAGTTGAGTCTGATTTTGAAGAATTAAAAGCCAAAGTAAAGGCGGAATCGGCAGATTTTGGCGTCGGCTATGATTCCGATGGAGATCGGGCGGTTTTTGTCGACGAAAACGGGAATTATATTCCCGGTGATTATACTGGAACACTAGTTGCGAAATATATGGCAGGGTCAAAAATTGTTACAGCCATTAACACTTCGCAGGTCGTAGACACAATTGGAAAAGAGGTTTTAAGAACAAAAGTAGGTTCTCCTTATGTCGTTTCTGCGATGAAGAAAAGCGATGCTTCTTTTGGATTTGAAGCTAACGGCGGGGGAGTATTTTCGGACATGTTAAGCCGTGACGGAGGAAGAATGACAATTGAAGTTTTAAATATTCTCGCAAAGAAGGGTTCAAAGCTTTCTGAACTACTAAGCGAACTCCCCAAATTTTATATAGAAAGAGATAAAATAGAATATAAGTGGGAATTTAAGGATAAAATAATAGAAGAAGCAAAGTCCAGATTCAAGGGTAAAAAGGTTGAGGAACTTGACGGATTAAAAATTTGGGTCGATGAAAATACTTGGATTTTGTTCCGTTCCTCCGCTAACGCGCCTGAATTTAGAGTTTTTGCGGAAAGTAAGAATAAAGAAACCGCCGAAAAACTTCTTAATGACGGACTTTCTTTAGTAAAGGCGGTAATCGGAAAATGACCAACTTAGATTCAAAAGAAGACATTGAAAAACTGGATAAAGGCGGAATTCTTAAGTCTATTGAGCTTATTCCGGACCAGTTTACCCAAGCCTGGAAAGAGATAGAAGAAAGTAAACTGCCGACTGGAGCATCTGTCACACAAAACGTCGTAATTTGCGGAATGGGGGGCTCTGCACTGGGAGGACGTGCCGTCGATTCGGTAGTTTATGGCCGTGCACGCGTTCCGATAGAAGTTTTTAATGAATATAAAATTCCCAATTACGTTAATTCAGATAGTTTTGTAATTATATCTTCTTATTCGGGGAACACCGAAGAAACTTTATCGTGTGCCAAACTGGCCCTTACTAAGGGTGCAAAAATATTCGGAATTACAACGGGCGGAAAACTGGCGGAGTTTTTAAAGAGAAATAAGCTTGCCGGCTACGTTTTCAATCCCAAATATAATCCGTCGGGACAACCAAGAATGGGATTGGGCTATTCAATTGCCGCAATTTATGCATTATTAATCAAATGCGGATTAGTCAGATATTCAAACGAGAAAGAGCACATTGTTTTTACGCTTAAAAAATATATCGATGAGTACAATGTCAACATCCCGGAAAATGGAAATTTGGCCAAAACTTTTGCCAGAAAACTTTTACATAAAGTTGTTATTCTTATGGCAAGTGAGCATCTCGTGGGGGTTACTCACGGCTTTGCCAATCAGTTAAACGAAAACTCCAAAACCTTTTCCACGACCTTTGATTTGCCGGAAGCCAATCATCATTTAATTGAAGGTTTGAGATTTCCCGCCAAAGCAAAAGACCTTCTTTCTTTTCTTTTTATGGAATCTAAACACTATACGCCTGAAGTTCAAAAGCGCTACCCCATAACCAAAGAGGTTTTTAAAATAAACGGTTACCCATCTTTAGGCTATGTAACATCTAGCGAGGATGCCATTTTAGAAATTTTTGAGGTTTTAGTGTTTGGTTCTTTTGTCAGTTTTTATCTGGCGATGCTAAACGGAGTTGATCCAACTCCCATTCCCTGGGTTGATTATTTCAAGGCGCAACTGGTAAGATGAATTTAATATGGTCAGAGCCCGCCCCCTTACCCTTTTCTTCAAAGATATAGATAAAGAAGATATTCCTTCGGTTGGCGGAAAGGGCGCAAACTTGGGAGAAATGGCCGGGGCAGGTTTTCCAGTTCCAGCAGGCTTTGCGGTAACGGTTTCGGCCTACGATAGATTTTTAGAAGAAAACGACTTACCGCTAAAAATAAAAAAAATACTTGATTCCTTGGATGTTAATAATCCGGAAGAATTAAATAAAGCTTCTAAAGATATTCAAAAAATCATCAAAAATAGCAAAATACCGTCCGACGTAGCCACGGAAATTATATCTGCATATAAAAAGCTTTCCGGGTTATTCAAAGAAGCTCTGGTGGCAGTACGCTCATCCGCAACTGCCGAGGATTTACCCAAGGCCTCTTTCGCCGGCCAGCAGGCAACTTTTTTAAACACTAAGGGCGACACTAATCTTTTAATTTACGTTCGAGAATGCTGGGCCTCACTTTTTACGCCAAGGTCAATTTTTTACAGAGTTGAAAACAAAATTCCCCACGAAATAGTTAAAATCTCGGTAATTGTTCAAAAAATGATACAGTCGGAAGCTTCGGGTGTAATTTTTACCATCGACCCTGTAACCAATGAGAAAGACAGAATTGTAATTGAGGCTGTCTGGGGACTTGGAGAAATGATAGTGCAGGGGTCGGTTGTTCCTGATAAATATGTTGTTCAGAAAGACACTTTTTTAATTTTATCAAAGGAAATATCCGACCAACCCATTGAACTGACCCGAGTTGGGGCAACCACCAAAGAGAGAGAAGTACCCTTGGCTAAGAAGGATAAACAAAAAATCTCTGATGAGGAAATAGTCAAACTGGCCAGAATTGCCAATCAACTTCACACCCATTATTTCTTCCCTCAAGATATCGAGTGGGCAAAAGAAGGCAAAAATCTCTATATCGTCCAAACTCGACCCATAACAACAACCGGCAACGCCAATGCAAAGATAACTAAAGAAGAAGAAAAGAAATTGAAAATGGAAAAATCACCCATATTAGTCGGCGCGCCGGCTTCACCCGGAATAGGAACGGGGATCGTCAAAATACTGGAAAGTGCAAAGGAAATTAATAAAATTCACCAAGGCGATGTGCTGGTTACTTCCATGACTTCGCCGGATTTTGTTCCGGCCATGAAAAAAGCCAGCGCCATTGTAACAGACAAGGGCGGACAAACCTCCCATGCAGCCATTGTTTCAAGGGAATTGGGAATTCCCTGTGTGGTTGGTTGTGAGAATGCAACGGCCAAGCTAAGAGAGGGCATGGTAATAACGGTGGACGGAGCCAAAGGTGAAGTATATTTGGGTTCAAGAACTATAAAGGAGGTAAAAATAAAAGTACCGCAGGCAATTATTCATGCAAAAACTGCTACGAAGATTTACGTAAATTTGGCTGAAGTCGAGCGAGCAGGAGAAGTTGCAAAGCTTAATGTTGACGGGGTTGGCCTTTTAAGAGCGGAATTTATGATTGCGGGTATTGGAATTCACCCCAAGGAGGCAATAAAGAGAAAAGAGCAGGGGCGCTTTATTGAAAAATTGGCAAACTCACTCGAAGTTTTTTGCAAAGCCTTTAACCCCCGCCCTGTGGTTTATCGGGCAACGGACTTTAAAACAAACGAATACAGAGCCCTTCCGGGCGGAAAGTTTTGGGAACCCGAGGAACCGAACCCGATGCTGGGTTTTAGAGGGGCATTCAGGTATATTGCCAGCCCCGAAGTCTTTAATCTTGAGCTTCAAGCCATAAAGAAAGTGAGGGGAAAATACAGCAATCTTCATCTGATGATTCCATATGTACGCTCACCCGAAGAACTCTCCAAAGTCAGGAGAATAGTTTCGGCAGAAGGTTTATTTGAAAGTGCGTCATTTAAATTCTGGATGATGGTGGAAATTCCCGTGAATGTTATTTTAATTGATGATTTTATTAAGGTGGGAATAGACGGTGTATCAATAGGGTCAAATGACTTGACAATGTTGATCGAAGGCACTGACAGGGACAACTCTGAAGTCGCACAAGCTTTTAATGAAAGGAGCGAAGCGGTTTATTGGGCTTTAAAGAAGGTTATCACCACCTGCAACAAGTACGGCGTAACTTCCTCAATTTGCGGTCAAGCTCCTTCCGAATATGACGATTTGGTTGAAAAATTAATCGGTTGGGGAATAACCAGCGTTTCAATAAATCCGGATGTAGTTGATAGGGTGAAAAGTGTGGTTGTTCAAGCAGAGAGGAAAATAGTAGGATAGATAATAGTATGGCAAAAATTGCGAAAATTTGGGCCAGAGAAATTTTGGATTCAAGGGCTATCCCGACTGTTGAGGTGGCGGGACAAACGGATAGCGGTCATGTTGCCGTGGCTTCTGTGCCAGGCGGCACCTCAATTGGCTCGCATGAAGATTTGGAGATACGAGACGGCGATGAGACAAGATATAAAGGCATGGGGGTTCTTAGGGCGGTTGAGAACGTAAATAAGATTCTTGGACCGTTGGTTTCCGGAATGGACCCGATGAATCAGGAAGAAATTGATCAAAAAATGCTGGAGGCCGACGGTACCCAAAATCAGTCCAAATATGGTGCGAATGCAATTTTGCCAATTTCTGTGGTTACAAACAAACTTGCTTCACAAGTAGCCGGCTATCCGCAATATGTTTGGATAAATTTGCTCATGCAAAAATTAGGGCTAAAGTCGCCTCTTAAAATTCCAACTCCGATTTTCAATATGATAAACGGAGGACTTCATGGTGCGGGAAATTTGGATTTTCAGGAGTTTTGGGTAATTCCAGCAACGGCTAAAACTTACAGCCAAGGTCTTGTAAGCTGCGTAGAAATTTATTTAACAATCGGCGAAAATTTGGCAAGACGCGGAGCAATTCATTCAGTGGGAAATGAGGGAGGGTATGCTCCTAATTTATTTACCAATGCCGACGCCCTGGAGGTATTGGTTGAATCTATTAAGCAGGCAAACTACGCAATTGGCAGGGATGTATTTTTGGGATTGGATGTTGCTGCTAATTCTTTTTACAAAAACGGTGAATACACAATCAAAGATAAATCAGCCCCGCTTGATGAAACCGGAATGCTGGAATATTATAAAATCCTAAATGAGCAATATAGACTTGCACTTTTAGAAGACCCTTTTCAGGAGGACGCTTGGGGCAGTTGGAATAAGCTTTATGCAATGCTTGCCGACCAGCTAATAGTTGTCGGCGATGACCTTTTGGCCACAAATCCCAAAAGGGTAGAAAGGGCAATTAAAGAAAAATCCTGTAACGGCATTTTGGTTAAACCCAACCAGGCAGGAACCGTAACTGAAACCCTTAAAGTAATAAAACAGGCAAAAGAAGCAAATTGGAAAATTTTGGTTTCGCATCGGTCCGGTGAAACCAATGACGCCTTCATTGCCGATTTTGCCGTTGGAGTTTCCGCGGACTACACCAAATTTGGCGCACCGGCAAGGGGTGAGCGAGTTGCCAAATACAATCGACTTTCGTCAATTGAACAAGAGCTGGCGAATATGCCCAAATGAACCCCCAAAAAGAACACAAAACGGTTTGCCTAGTTGTTCTTGACGGCTGGGGAGTTGCACCTCCCGGACCCGGAAACTCAATATCACAAGCTAATACTATTAACATGAACCGATTCATGGCTTCGTATCCCCATACCCAACTTCAGGCCGCCGGAGAAGCTGTGGGTCTTCCGCGGGGTGAGGCGGGAAATACCGAAACCGGCCACCTTAATTTGGGTGCGGGAAGAATTGTTTATCAGGATTTGGCAAGAATAAATATGTCCATTGCAGACGGTTCATTTTTTAAAAATCCTATTTTGCTGGGGGCAATTGCCCATGCCCAAAAAAACAATTCCAACTTACATCTTTTGGGGTTAATCGGAGCCGGAGGAGTGCATTCAAATATCGAACATCTTTTAGCACTTTCGTCCTTAGCCAAGCGCAGCAATTTCGACAGGGTCTATTTTCATTTATTTACAGACGGAAGAGATTCTCCAACAACTGCAGCCCAGTCTTATCTTCAAAGAGTAAGAGAATATTCAGGCAAAGAAGGGGTCGGTAAAATTGCAAGTATTATGGGGAGATACTGGGCAATGGATAGGGATTTAAGATGGGACAGAACCGCAAAGGCTTATTTCGCTTTAACCAAGGGGTTAGGAAATTTAGTTAAAACACCGGAAGAGGCAATACAAGCTTCATACTCGGAAGGCATAACAGATGAATTTATTGAACCAAGCGTAATGACCGACAATACGGGTAAACCAATTGCGCTGGTTAAAGATAATGATGCGGTAATATTTTTTAATTTTCGTATAGACAGACCTCGGCAATTATCGCGCGCGTTCGTTTTTGAGGATTTCAGCAAAGCAAATGTCATACCAGTATTCGACCCGTATAAGGTGAAGTATATGAAAAGCCATCTTAAAGAGGTCGAAATATTACAAAAGCCATTCGATAGAGGCAGAAAACTTGAAAATCTCTATTTTGCAATGATGACCGAATATGAGAAGTTTTTAGTGCAAAACGGGGCCAAAAGTGCATTTCCGCCGGAGCAGGTAGAAATGCCCCTTGGAAGAGTTATTTCTGAAGCCAACCTACGCCAATTAAGGGTTTCAGAGAGTGAAAAGGAAAGATTTGTTACATTTTATTTTAACGGGCAGGTAGAAACCGCCTTTCAGGGTGAAGAAAGGGTAATTGTTCCATCCCCAAAAGTTGCAACCTATGATTTAAAGCCGGAAATGAGCGCACTCGATATTACCGATTCCGTAGTCGCGCAATTAAGAGATGACGGCAATTTTTCTTTTGTCCTCATCAATTTTGCCAACCCGGACATGGTCGGGCACACAGGAAGTATTGGGGCCACAGCAAAAGCATGCGAAGTTGTCGATGACTGTTTGGGAAAATTGTTTAATTTTCTAGTTACCAAAGATGCGGTTCTGCTTATTACGGCGGATCATGGAAACGCTGAAGAGAAAATAAATCCCCATACTGGGCAAATTTATACAGAGCATACAGTAAATCCGGTGCCTTTTATTGCTATTTCTAAAAACTTTATCGGCCGTGCAGATACGTTGCCTTCCGGAATTTTGGCAGACGTTGCGCCCACAATACTTGCGCTTTTGGGTTTAGAAAAGCCGTCGAGCATGACCGGGAGGAACTTATTAGAGGGAATTTAGGCGCTTTTGTTTTTGCTGATTATGGCTTTGTAGATTTCTATCGCCATTGGAATTAAGGAAACCACAATTATTGCAACTACGATATATTCAAAGTTAGTTTTGACAAAAGGAAGATTGCCGAAGAAAAATCCGCCAAGAAGAAAAAGAGAAACCCAGATGATTCCCCCAATTACGTTGTAGGTAAGAAAATGCAGATAGGTCATTTTGGCGATTCCTGCAACAAAAGGGGCAAAAGTACGGATAATTGGGATAAATCTTGCCAAAATAATAGCCTGACCTCCGTACTTTTCGTAAAACCTATGCGCTTTAGTTAAATGTTCTTTTTTAATCCATCTGGTATCTTTTTCATAGATTTTAGGGCCGATAAAATGGCCTACCCAATAATTTACGGTATCGCCGGCAATTGCTGCAAATGTCAATAAAAGATATACCCAGACTATTTTGAGAGATGAAGTCGCAGCTAAGGCTCCGGCAGCAAAAAGGAGCGAGTCTCCGGGCAAAAATGGAGTAACAACAAACCCTGTTTCCATAAAAATTATTACAAAAAGCAAGCCATAGGTCAGAGTTCCGTATTGGGAAATAACAATTGCAAGATTTTTATCAAGGTGCAGGAAAATATCTATGATTGCTGCCAAAAAGTAAGGCATAAAAGAATTTTATGCCAAACCAATCCCAAACAACAATAGGAAAATAAAATGTATCCTATAATTTGAAATCTGTCTCGGTAGTTGCTATACTTTCAAGCCATATGAGTGCAGAATTCAAGTACAGTGTATTGACTAAGCCAGATGGAGGCGTTTCTTTTACAACGAGTGTAACTGAAACCAATAACTATGCTAATTTGCCCGAAGCAGTCAAGGTACACACAGAAGCTTTGGGAAGTTTGCATTTTTTGAAATACCTTTCAGAATTCACAAGGATTTTAATGTTTGCAGGAGTTGTAGGGAATTTAATGGGTAAAGACTTTCCCAGCGTCGGTCTTTTTGGTGCTGGTATTTATCTTATAAGTGAAACTATACCCTTTCTTGATAATCAGGTTTCAAGATTAGAAGCACAGTTGTTAGTTTTGACTAAACCTAGTTAATTTCTATTATATCTTCGGATTAAGCCCACGACCTTGCCTTGAATTTTTACATTTTTAACAAAAATCGGTTGCATTTTGGCGTTTGCAGGTTCAAGGCGTATTCTTGTAGCTTCCTTGAAAAACCTCTTTAAAGTTGCCATTCCGTTATCCAAAAGCGCAACGACAATTTCTCCGTTATTGGCGACGTCAGTTTGTTCAATAATTACATAGTCGCCGTCTCTTATTTGCTCCTCAATCATGCTTTCCCCGCGGACCTGAAG
>Ga0208958_1001530_pt1 | contig 22588 bp, 16 predicted proteins | sample RifOxyB1_FD_184032 | JGI IMG/M metagenome (GOLD analysis project Ga0208958, IMG submission 184032) | Soil microbial communities from Rifle, Colorado - Rifle Oxygen_injection B1 (SPAdes) | ecosystem: Environmental > Terrestrial > Deep subsurface > Rock core/Sediment | place: Rifle, Colorado... | reverse complement strand
CGAGAACTGGAAGGGCTCGGGCCAGTCGGCCAACGCCGGCGAATGGCTGGCCGTGCGCGACCGGATGGGGCCGACCGTCTTCACCGGCTATGACTCTCTCGACGGCTCGGGCGAGGTCCTGGCCGTCATGAACGGCGGCGCGCCCGTCGACGCGGCCGAGGCCGGCGAGATCGTCGAAGTCTTGCTCGATGCGACGCCCTTCTATGCCGAAAGCGGCGGCCAGACCGGCGACCAGGGGACGCTGGAATGGCCCGGCGGGGAGGCCGAAGTTCTCGACGTCAAGAAGCATGCCGGCGACCTGCACGTTCTGTCGGTCCAGATCACGGCCGGCCGGCTGGAGATGGGCGCCCGCGTCGCCCAACGGGTGGACGCCGACAAGCGTATGACCACCCGCGCCAACCATTCGGCCGCCCACCTGCTGCACACGGCCCTGAAGAATGTGCTGGGCCCGGCGGTCGCCCAGAAGGGCCAGCTGGTCGACTCTGAGCGCGCGCGCTTCGACTTCAGCCACGGCGCCCCGGTGACCGAAGACGAACTGGCGGCCATCGAGGCCGAGGTCAACGCCGTCATCCGCCAGAACGTCCCGGCGGAGACCAAGCTGATGGCCCCCGCCGACGCCATCGCCGCCGGCGCCATCGCCCTGTTCGGCGAAAAATACGGCGACGAGGTCCGGGTGCTGACGCTCGGCCGCTCGCTGACCAGCGACAACGCCCCCTATTCGGTCGAACTGTGCGGCGGCACCCATGTGGCTCGCACCGGCGACATCGGCCTGTTCAAGATCGTTCAGGAAACGGGCGTCGCCGCCGGCGTCCGCCGCATCGAGGCCCTGACCGGCGAGGCGGCCCGCCTCTATCTGGAAGGTCAGGCCGGCGTGGCTCGCAAGCTGGCCCGCGACTTCAAGATCCAGACCCCCGACGTCCCCGCCCGGGTCGAGGCCCTGCAGGGTTCGGTCAAGGCGCTGGAGAAACAGGTCGCCGAGCTGAAGAAGCAACTGGCCCTGGGCGGCGGCTCTGGCGCAGCCTCGGCGCCGGAAGAGATCGGCGGGATCAAGCTGATGGCCCGCGTCCTTGACGGGGTGGACGGCAAGGGTCTGCGCGGCGTGGCCGAGGACTTCCGCAAACAGGTCGGGACCGGCGTCGTCGCCCTGATCGGCGTCACCGAGGGCAAGGCCGCCGTCACCGTCGCCGTCACCTCGGACCTTGCTGGAACCGGGGCCGACCGCGTCAACGCCGCCGACCTGGCCCGCGCCGCCGTCATCGCCATGGGCGGCCAGGGCGCCGGCGGCAAGCCCGACTTCGCCCAGGGCGGCGCCCCCGACGGCTCCAAGGCCGAAGACGGCCTGACCGCCGTCCGCGAGGCGCTGAAGGGCTGAGCCAACAGACCCTCTCCCGCTTGCGGGAGAGGTGTCGCGTCGATCGCGCAGCGATCCGGCGACGGAGAGGGAAGTTCTCAGGAAATGAGACCTCCCCCATCGTCAGCCGTCTCGCTTCGCTCGACGAGGTGACACTTCGCCCGCACGCGGGGGAAGGTCAGGGCGCCCGCTTGCGCTCCTAATTCCGCAAACAATAATTCGGCGATTCAATAGCCTGGCTTGGCGACACGCCCGTCGACCCATCACGCTGTCAAACGCCCTTATAATGGGTCCATGATCGCGGGAGAGGACGCACCAGAGAACGAACGTCAGGCGACGCCTGTCTCAAGCCCCCGCCGGAATTGCACTCTTTTGCACATTGCACCCCTTTTCTGGATTGCAGTGCAAGTCCTCAGCCCATCGGGTCCGGCGTCAGATCCACCCCGGCCAGTTTCCAGCTCAACGGCCCCCGCCGCTCCATGATCAGCACCAGGGGATCGTCGGGCCGGTCGTCGCGGGTCAGGGTGACGGCGAACCGGTTGACGCCGCGATAGGCCCAGGACTGATGAATCCGCTCCTTCGGCGTCGCCGGCGTGTCGGCCGACGGGACCGGTTTCTCGGGCCGGGGCTTGTCGCCCGACCGGACCATGGCGGCCACGCCCTCGGGCGTGACCAGGCCGTCCACGGCCCCCTCGACCAGGGACGGAGCCAGCATCATGCCCAGAGCAGCCAGGGCCCGGTTCTCGCCGGTTCGATCGCGGATCTCCATCGCCGCCCGGGCGTTCAACTCGGCCTTCAGGCTGGCGCGGAAGGCGGGAAAGTCCACCGTCTGCTCCAGGCCGGCCACATCCCCCGTCCGCGCCGCCCGGATCAACTTCTGGGCCGCGACGAAGGGCGAGATGAAACAGGCGACCAGGGCCAGTCCCAGAATGGCAGCGACCAGACCAATGGCGATCTTCTTCATGGGTGCTCCTTCAGTCGAAACGTCGAGACGGGCCGGATGTTGCGTCTAGGATTTCGACGATGGCTCGGCCGGCGCGGGCGCGGCGGGCGCCGCCCCGTCGGGCAGGCCGATCTGGACCAGCACCCACTCGAACGGCCCCCGCCGTTCGAAGGTGAAGACGGTGCGCGATCCCCCCTGATCCTGAACCGCCATCCGCGCCCGGTTCACGCTCCAGAACACCGGCCGAGGCCAGGGTTTGGGCGTTTCCGCCCCCGCCTGGGGCGCAACCGCTCCGGACCAGTGGCTGGCGTAGCGTCCCTCGCCCCGCGTCAGGGCCGAGATGGCCGCCGGGGTCAGATAGGCGTCCACGTCCGGCGCATTCAGCACCGGGCTCCGCTCCATCTGGCGCCGCACCGCCCCGATCGGGTCTTCCAGAAAGGAGGGCGCCGGCGCCTGAACCCGACCCGTCAGCTGCGGCCGCAGCGACTGGCGCACGGCCTGGAAGTCGATCAGCCGGGTCAGGCCCTGCACATCGCCCGCCTCCGCCGCCGACCGGATGGCGAAAAAGCCCACCGCCGGCGCCGCAAAGAAGGCGGCGACCGCCGCAACGAGCGCCAAAACCACCAGATTGCCGAACAGCCGTTTCACGTCGCTTCCCCCGCGCTCGGCCCGATCATGCACGGCCCGTCGGAGGACGCAACGAAAAGCCCCGCCGGACGGATCCGGCGGGGCTGTCTCTCTTGTTGTCCGACCGCGCTTCGCGCGGCTTGAGGACGCCTTCTCACCCTAGGGGGAGGGGGACCGCGAAGCGGTGGAAGGGGCCTGGCGCCGCAGGACGCCTGCCGCCTTCTCGTCTCAGCCGACGTCCGGCAGGGCGGCGCGCAGGTTTTCGGCGACCTTGTCGAGGAAGCCCTCGGTGGTCAGCCAGCCCTGTTGGTCGCCGACCAGCAGGGCCAGGTCCTTGGTCATGAAGCCGGCTTCGACCGTGTCGACCACCACCTTCTCCAGGGTGTCGGCGAAGACGCCCAGAGCCTCGTTGCCGTCCAGCTTGGCGCGGTGCTTGAAGCCGCGGGTCCAGGCGAAGATCGAGGCGATCGAGTTGGTCGAGGTGGCCTCGCCCTTCTGGTGCTGACGATAGTGGCGGGTCACGGTGCCGTGGGCGGCTTCCGTCTCCAGCACCTTGCCGTCCGGCGTCATCAGGACCGAGGTCATCAGACCCAGCGAGCCGAAGCCCTGGGCCACCACGTCGGACTGAACGTCGCCGTCGTAGTTCTTGCACGCCCAGACGAAGCCGCCCGACCACTTGATCGCGGCCGCGACCATGTCGTCGATCAGGCGGTGCTCATAGGTCAGGCCGCGCTTCTTGAATTCCTCGGCGTACTCGGCGTCGAACACCTCCTGGAAGATGTCCTTGAAGCGACCGTCATAGGCTTTCAGGATCGTGTTCTTGGTCGACAGATAGACCGGATAGTTGCGCGCCAGGCCGTAGGCGAAGGAGGCGTGGGCGAAGTCGCGGATCGAGTCGTCCAGATTGTACATGCCCATGGCGACGCCGGCGCCCGGCGACTTGAACACCTCATGCTCGATCACCTGGCCGTCGTCGCCGACGAACTTGATCGACAGGGTGCCGGCGCCCGGCATCAGGAAGTCGGTGGCCTTGTACTGGTCGCCGAAGGCGTGGCGGCCGACGACGATGGGCTGGGTCCAGCCCGGCACCAGACGCGGCACGTTGGAGCAGATGATCGGCTCGCGGAAGACCACGCCGCCCAGGATGTTGCGGATGGTGCCGTTCGGCGACTTCCACATCTTCTTCAGGCCGAACTCCTTCACCCGGGCCTCGTCCGGGGTGATGGTAGCGCACTTCACGCCGACGCCGTGCTTCTGGATCGCGTGGGCCGCGTCGATCGTCACCTGGTCGTCGGTGGCGTCGCGGTGCTCCATGCCCAGGTCGTAGTAGTCCAGCTCGAGATCCAGGAACGGGAAGACCAGCTTGTCCTTGATCATCTGCCAGATGATGCGGGTCATTTCGTCGCCGTCGATATCGACGATGGGGTTTTCGACCTTGATCTTGGCCATGCGTGCGGTCCGCCTCTGACTTTTGGGAAAGAATATCGTGGCGGGGATATAGCCGGGCGAGGCGGCCGCGCAAACCCCGCCTTAAGTTAACCCTGCCCGGAAAAAAACGCCCGCGGCCAAGCTGAACCCATCCGCCCGGTCCGGGCTTCTTCCCCGTCAGCGGCAACGACGGACGAAGGCATGACGGACGACGAACGCGAACTGATCGACCGGTGGATCCTGGCCTTCTGCGAACCCCCGCCCCTTGTCGATGTGGAACTGATGCGACGGCTGCTCGCTGAACGGCCTCAGCCGGAGGAGGCCGCCCCATGACCGACAAGACGTTCAAACCCGGCGATCGCGTCAAATGGGATCACAGCCAGGGATCGACGACCGGGAAGGTCGTGCGAAAGATCACCTCCAAGACCCATATCAAGGGCCATGAGGTTGCCGCCTCGCCGGAAAATCCGGAGTATGTCGTCGAAAGCGCCAAAACCGGCGCCCGAGCGGCGCACAAGCCTTCCGCGCTGAGAAAGGCCTGAGATGAAGCGTCTGCCTGACGGGGCCGCCTGGGCGGTCCTGGTTCTGTCCCTCGCCGCCGCGGCCTGCGGCCAGGCGCAAACCCGCAAGGGGTCCGACCCCGCCGGATCCTCGCCCTCGGCCCCCGTCTCAGCGGGCGCGCCAACCGCCCCGGCCGTCCTTCAGACCCGCAGCGAGACGCGCCGTTTCCGGGACTGGAGCGCGACCTGCGGCAATGACGGAACCTGCTGGGCTTTCGGCTTCGCGCCGGATTTCGCCGCCGGCTGGGTTCGGGTCGCGCTGCGCCCGGGCCCGGACGCGCGACCGGACATCGCCTTCGGCGCCTGGCCGGACGGGGAGGCCGCATCGCCTTCCCGGCTCGGGCTTGAAATCGACGGACGACGGTTCGCGGCCGTCGCCGACACGGACAGCCAGACCCCGGTGGGTCGAATCACGACCGATGTCGCGGCGGTCATCGACGCCCTGGCTCAGGGGCGGTCCATGCGGATCACCGGTGCAGCCAACCAGGCCGTCTCCCTGAACGGCGCCGCCGCCGCCCTTTTGTGGATCGACGAAAAACAGGGCCGGCTGAACACGACTACCGCCCTGGTCCGCAAAGGCGATCGCCCGGCGTCCGCCGTGCCTGCCGCGCCGGCCCTTCCGCGCGTGCCGGTCGCCCCCGCCGTCGATCAGTCGGGCTTCGCCGACCCGTCCCCGGCCCTGCCCGCCGCGCTGCGCGCCCGACCCGAGGTCGCCGCCTGTCTTCAGGACTCAGCCCTGCCGGACGTGAGAGACCAGATCGCTTCCGCACGGTTGGACGCGGGAACCGCCCTGTGGGCCGTGCCGTGCGGGGCGGGGGCCTATAACCTGACCCAGAACTGGTATCTGACGGACGCGGACGGTCGCAATCCTCGTCCCGTCGCCCTGGCGGGGACCGCGGGACCAGGCGCAGACCCGGTCCGTCCGGACAATGCGCTCATCAACGGCGTCTATGATCCCAAGACCCGGACCCTGTCCGCCTTCGGCAAGGGACGCGGCCTGGGAGACTGCGGCGTGCTCCAGACCTGGGCCTGGACCGGCGAGCGTTTCGCCCTGACCCGCGAGAGCGTGATGGGCGACTGCGCCGGCGTGCCGTCCGAACTGTGGCCCGTCACCTGGCGCGCTCGGTGACGGACCCCGAGGTTCTGATCATCGGCGCCGGCCCCGCAGGGCTCACGGCCGCGACCTACCTCGGCCGATTCCGGCGCCGCGCCCTGGTGATCGACGCCGGCGACCCTAGGGCGGGCTGGATACCGCTCAGCCACAATATGCCGGGCTTTCCCTCCGGGGTCTCAGGCCGAGACATCCTGATGCGGATGCGGGAGCAGGCCGAGGAGTTCGGCGCGGTCATAGAGCCCGGCCGGGTCGAACGGCTTTCTCGCGAAACGGACGGCTTCGTCGCCCATGTCGGCGACCGGCGCATCCGCGCCCGGGCGGTTCTTCTGGCGACCGGGGTCGTGGATCACCACCCCGACCTGCCCGGCGTCGAACGGGCGGTTCAGCGATCGCTGGTCCGCATCTGCCCGATCTGCGACGGCTACGAGGCGACGGACAAGGCGGTGGCGGTCATCGGACAGGACGACAAGGGCGCGCGCGAGGCCGCCTTCCTCCGCACCTATTCCGACCGGGTGACCCTGATCCACATCGGCCCGAAGGAAGCCCTCACCCGTCAGGACGAGCTGGACCGTCTGGGCGTCGAACTGATCGCGGCGCCGCTCGACAGCGTGGTTCTGGAGCAGGATCGGGTCACGGCCCTGGGCTGGGGCGGCCGGACCCGCGCCTTCGACCTGGTCTATTCCGCCCTGGGCGTGTCTCCGAACGCCGAACTGGCGCAGGGCCTCGGCGCCCGGCTGGCCACCGACGGCCGGCTCGAGGTCGACCTGCACCAGGTCACCAGCGTGCCGGGCCTCTACGCCGCCGGCGACGTGGTGCGCGGCCTCAACCAGATCGCCGTCGCCACGGCCGAGGCGGCCGTCGCCGCGACCGACATCCACAACCGCCTGCGTCGGCTCGACGGACAGACCGTCTCCGACGGTTAGGGCCCAACACTAGGCTTGGGTGGCGATCCAGCCGTCCACGATCCGCTCCAGCACCGACAGGGGCACGCCCCCGGCGGCCAGGGCCGTGTCGTGGAAGCCCTTCAGGTCGAACTTGGCGCCGAGGCTGGTCCTGGCCTTTTCGCGCAACCGCACCCATTCGTTGTGGCCGACCTTGTAGGCGCAGGCCTGGCCCGGCCAGCCGCAATAGCGCTCGACCTCGGACACGGCGGCCCCTTCCTGATCGCCGTAGGACTCCATCATGTACTGGATGCCCTGTTCGCGGCTCCAGCCCTTGGAATGGATGCCGGTGTCCACCACCAGACGGGCGGAGCGGAACATCAGCGACTGGATATAGCCGATCTGGCCCACCGGATCGTTTTCATAGGCGCCCAGTTCGTCGGCCAGCTGTTCGGCGTACAGACCCCAGCCTTCCACATAGCTGGAGAAGCCCAGCAGGTTCATATATTTGGGCGCCGCCTCGCTCTCCTGCTGCAGACTGATCTGCAGATGGTGGCCCGGCGCGGCCTCGTGATAGGTCAGGGTCGGCAGGGTCCAGGACGGCCATTCCGCCGTGTCCTTCAGATTGATCCAGTAGATGCCCGGCCGCGACCCATCCAGACTCGGCGAGTTGTAGTAGCCCATGGGCGCGCCGGCCTCGACCGCAGGCGGGACGCGCTTGATCTGGACCGAAGCCTTGGGCAGGCGGCCGAAGGCGCCGGGCAGACGGGCCTGCATGTCGGCCATCTGGGCGTTCAGCTTCTCGATCAGCTCGGCCTTGCCGGCGTCGGTGTTCGGATAGACGTATTTCGGGTCCTGGCCGAGCGCGCGGATCCGTTCCGCCACAGTGCCCTGGGTCAGCCCCTGGGCCTTCAGCAGGGTGTCGGCGCGGGCGGTCAGCTCGGCCATCTGGGCGCGGCCAGTGCGGTGGATCTCGTCCGCCGTCAGCCGGGTGGTGGTGATGTAGCGCAGGCTGTTGGCGTAATATTGCTGGCCCTGCGGCAGGCGGCGAACCGAGGCCTCATGTCCTGCGCGCGGCAGGGCGGCCTTCAGCAGGGCGTTCTGCGCCGACAGGGCGGGATAGACCTTCTGGGTCAGCAGGGCCTCGACCCGGGCGCCCCAGTCGCCCGACAGGCCCTTGGCCTGCGTCCTGTCCACCACCGAGGCGACCATGGGCGAAGCGGCGGCGGCGGTGCTCAGAATCCCTTCCTGCTGCCCGATGGCCTTGGCCAGGATGAAGTCCGGCGGAATCACGCCCAGGGCGTAGTCTTCACGCAGCCGCTCGGTCTCGGCGGTGAGGACCTCGGCGAAGGCCGCCACACGGGCCACATAGGCGTCGGCGTCGGCCGCCGTCTCGATCGTATGCTGGTTGGCCAGGAAGTCGGGGGTCGACTGATAGGCCCCGCCCTGCTGGCTGACCCGATAGGGATTGGGCCAACCGCCCTGGCCATAGGGGATGGCGAAGGTGGCGATCACCCCGTCCAGATTATCGGCGATGGTGTCGTAATAGATGCCGTCCTGGGCGTCCATCGACGACCGGTCCAGAGCGGTCAGGGCGGCGCGCTGGGCCTTGGTGAAGGCCCGGAACTTCTCTTCGTTCTCAAGCGTCGGCACGGTCAGCTGGGACTTGACGGCGGCGCGCGCGCCGGTGTCCAGGCCGAAGGCGGTCACGGCCTCGGGGCTCAGATCCAGGGTTTGTTCAAAAGCCTGATCCATGAAGGCGGCCAGGGCCGCCTTGGCCTGGGCGGCGTCGCCGGCCGAGGCGCCTAGGGCGAACGCCTGACCATGGGCGGCGGCGAGACCCGCGCCTGCGGCGGCGGACAGGAGAAGGCGACGGCGGTCGATCATGGAAGGCCCCAGCAAAGATGTCTGCGCGCCAATGGAGCGCCGGTCGCCGACCCCTGCAAGTGAAATTGCGGAAAGGCTCGAGCCCTAACCCGCCGCCTTCACCGCCGCCGAAACCTCCGACACCACCCGCTTGACCAGGGCCGCGTCGTCGCCCTCGGCCATGACGCGGATCAGCTTTTCGGTGCCGGACGGGCGCACCAGCAGACGGCCGACGCCCTCCAGCGCCGCTTCGGCCTCCGCGATGGCGGCCTTGACCTTATCGGTCTCTAGCGGCTTGTCGGCGGTGAAGCGCACATTCTCCAGCTTCTGCGGCACCGGGTCGAACTGGCGGGCCAGCTCGCTCATCGGCTTGCCGGACTCGACCAGAACCGCCAGCACCTGCAGCGCCGCCATCAGGCCGTCGCCGGTGGTGGCGTGGTCGTGCAGGATGATGTGGCCCGACTGTTCGCCGCCGATGTTGAAGCCGCCCTCGCGCATCCGCTCCATCACATAGCGGTCGCCGACCTTGGTCCGCTCCAGCGTCAGACCCTCGGCCTTCAGCCGCCGCTCCAGCCCCAGGTTGGACATGACGGTGGCGACCACCCCGCCCCCGGCCAGACGGCCGCGCCGGGCCCAGTCCAGACCGACCAGGGCCATGATCTGGTCCCCGTCCACCACCTGGCCCTTTTCATCGCAGATGATGACCCGGTCGGCGTCCCCGTCCAGGGCGATGCCGATATCGGCGCGGTAGCGTTTGACCGCCTCGACCAGGGTCGCCGGATGGGTCGAGCCGCATTCGGCGTTGATATTGGTCCCGTTCGGGGTCACCCCCACGGGGAAGACCTCGGCCCCCAGTTCGAACAGGGTGGTCGGCGCGACCTTGTAGCCGGCGCCGTTGGCGCAATCGACGGCGATCCGCAGCCCCTGCAGGCTCAGCCGCTTGGGGAAGGCCTGTTTGGCGATCTCGATATAGCGGGCCTGGGCGTCGTCGATCCGCTTGACCCGACCCAGCTTGTTCGACGGCGCCAGCCCCTGGTCCAGACCGTCGTCCATCAAGGCTTCGATCTTCAGCTCGATCTCGTCCGACAGCTTGTATCCGTCCGGCCCGAACAGCTTGATCCCGTTGTCGGCATAGTCGTTGTGCGAGGCCGAAATCATCACCCCCAGGTCGGCCCGCATCGACCGGGTCAGCATGGCCACCCCCGGCGTCGGCACAGGGCCGAAGGTCCGCACGTCCATGCCCACCGAGGCGAAGCCGGCGACCAGGGCCGGCTCGATCGTATAGCCGGACAGCCGCGTGTCCTTGCCGATCACCACCAGATGGCGACGGTCGTCGCCGGTGCGGAACAGCTTGCCGGCGGCCAGGCCGACGCGCAGCGCGACCTCGGCCGTCATCGGATAGGTGTTGGCGCGCCCGCGAATGCCGTCGGTGCCGAAATATTTCCTGTCGCCCAAGGCGTCGTCCTTCGTATCGGGTAACGTTCCGAAACCCGTTTTTTGATGCGGCCCGTCTTAAGATTGCCTAGACGGCCGATGGGGTCTGATGCGTGGCTTAGCCCCGGATCGCCGCCAGTGCAAAGCGGCGCCCTTCTGTTTCCTTCCTCTTCGGAGTTCCCAGCGCATGTGCGGCATCATCGGCGTCACCGGCAATGGACCCGTCGTTCCCCGGCTGATCGACAGTCTGAAGCGGCTGGAGTACCGCGGCTATGACTCCGCCGGCGTCGCCGCCGTGGTGGACGGCGCGGTCGAGCGCCGTCGCGCCCAGGGCAAGATCCGCAATCTGGAAGCCGTCCTGATCGAGGCCCCGATGACGGCCACGGTCGGCATCGGCCACACCCGTTGGGCCACCCACGGCGCCCCGACCACGGCCAACGCCCACCCGCACAAGGCCGGCCGCGTCACCCTGGTCCACAACGGCATCATCGAAAACTTCGCCGAGCTGAAGGCCGAACTGGCCGCCGAAGGCCATGTCTTCGAAAGCCAGACCGACACCGAGGTCATCGCCCATCTGCTGGACGCCGAGTTGAACACCGGCCGCCCGCCGCTGGAGGCCTTCAAGATCACGCTGGATCGGCTGACCGGCGCCTACGCCCTGGCTGTGCTGATCGACGGCGAGGACGATCTGATCCTGGGCGCCCGTCGCGGCAGTCCGCTGGTCGTCGGCTGGGGCGAGGACGAAATGTATCTGGGTTCCGACGCCCTGGCGGTCGGCCCCTTCACCCAGAAGATCTCCTATCTGGAAGAGGGCGACTATGTCGCCGTGACCAAGGGCGGCGCCCGGATGTTCGACGTCTCCGGCAAGCCGGTCGAACGCGCCGTCGTCCAGGTCTCCGCCTCCTCGGCCATGGTCGAAAAGGGCGAATACCGCCACTTCATGGAAAAGGAGATCCATGAACAGCCCGACAGCGTCCAGCACACCCTGTCGGAATATCTCGATCTGGTGACCGGCACGGCCAAGCCGCAGGGCGTGGACTTCGCCGGCATCGACCGGATCCAGATCGTCGCCTGCGGCACCGCCTTCTACGCCGGCCAGATCGGCCGTTACGCCTTCGAGAAGATCGCCGGCCTCCCCTGCGACGTCGAGATCGCCTCCGAGTTCCGCTACCGCTCGCCGGCGGTGTCGCCAAAGACCCTGGCGGTCGCCGTCAGCCAGTCGGGCGAGACCGCCGACACCCTGGCCAGCCTGACCTGGTGCAAGGCGCAGGGGCTGAAAACCGCCGCCGTGGTCAATGTCCACTCCTCCTCCATGGCGCGCGAGGCCGAGGCCCTATGGCCCACCCATGCCGGGCCGGAGATCGGCGTGGCCTCGACCAAGGCCTTCACCGCCCAGGTCGCCGCCCTGCTGGCCCTGGCCGTCGCGGCGGGCGTGGCGCGCGGCCGCATCGACGCGGCGCAGGAGCACGAACTGGTCAAGGCCCTGTTCGAAAGCCCTCGCCTGATCGCCGACGCCCTGCGGATGGACGCCAGCATCCGCGCCGTGGTCCAGGATCTGGCCAAGGCCGACGACGTCCTGTTCCTGGGTCGGGGCGCCATGTTCCCCCTGGCCATGGAAGGCGCGCTGAAGCTGAAGGAGATCAGCTATATCCACGCCGAGGGCTACGCCGCCGGCGAGCTGAAGCACGGCCCCATCGCCCTGATCGACGAAGAGACCCCGACAATCGCCCTGGCCCCCATGGACGATGTGTTCGAGAAGACCGCCTCAAACCTGCAGGAAGTGGCCGCGCGCGGCGGTCCGGTCATCATGATCGCCCCGGAAAACGCCCCCGACCCGCACGGCGCCGGCATCCGCCGCATCCACGCCCCCGACTGCCACCCCCTGATCGCCCCCCTGGTCTACGCCGTGCCGGTCCAACTGCTGGCCTATTACACCGCCGTCCAGAAAGGCACCGACGTCGACCAGCCCCGCAATTTGGCCAAGTCCGTCACGGTGGAGTGAAGACCGACGGGTTCAGCCCGATCAGATTTCCTGATTGAAGGCGCCGATCTCGGGATAGGCGGCCAGGCGCGGCTTGATCTCCTTGCGGAACAGGTCGCGCATGTCGTCCTCGGAGCGCATGCTCTCGACCACCACCACCAGCTCGGGCTTGTTCGACGAGGCTCGGACCAGGACCCAGGAGCCGTCCTCCAGGTGCACCCGCACCCCGTTGACGGTGATGGCCTCGACGATCCTGCGCCCCAGGATCTCGCCGCCGGCCTCGGCCAGGTCGGCGTATTCCTTCACGATCCGCTCCAGCACGCCGTACTTCAGCTCGTCGTCGCAGTGGGGCGACATGGTCAGGCTGGTCCAGGCGTCCGGCAGGGCCGCCTTCAGCTCACTGAGTTTCTTGCCGGGATTGCGATCCAGCATGGCGAGAACCGCCCCGGCCGCGACCAGGCCGTCGTCGTACCCATGCCCCAGGTCCCCGGCCATGAAGAAGTGGCCCGACTTCTCGAACCCGGCCAGGGCGCCCAGTTCGGCGGTCTTGCGCTTGATGTAGGAGTGGCCCGTCTTCCAGTAGACCACCTCGGCGCCGTTGGCCTTCAGGATCTCGTCGGTCTTGTAGAGGCCGGTCGATTTCACATCGACCACGAAGGTGCTGTCCGGATAGACCTTGGACAGGTCGCGGGCCAGCATCAGGCCGATCTTGTCGGCGAAGATCTCCTCGCCGGTGTCGTCCACCACGCCGCAGCGGTCGCCGTCGCCGTCGAAGCCCAGAGCCAGGTCGGCGCCGGTCTCCTTCACCCGCTCAGCCATCTGCACCAACATGGCGTGATCTTCCGGGTTCGGATTGTACTTGGGGAAGGTGTAGTCGAGGTCGGTGTCCATCTCGATCACCTCCACCCCCATCCGTCGCAGGGCCTCGGGGGCAAAGGCCCCGGCCGTGCCGTTGCCGCAGGCGCAGACGACCTTCAGCGGGCGCTTGATCTGAACCTTGGAGGCCACGTCGGCCACATAGGTCTCGCGGAAGTCCTCGACCCGGACCAGTTTCCCGCCCGACCGGGCCACGCCCTCGCCGTTCAGCACGATCTGCTTCAGCCGGCCCATCTCCTCGGGGCCGAAGGTCAGGGGCTTGTTCGCCCCCATCTTCACCCCGGTCCAGCCGTTCTCGTTATGGCTGGCGGTGACCATGGCCACACAGGGCGCGTCCAGCTCGAACTGACCGAAATAGGCCATGGGCGACAGGGCCAGGCCGACGTCCAGCACCTCCATCCCGCCCTCCAGCAGGCCGAGGATCAGGGCCTGTTTGACGCTGAGGCTGTAGCCGCGGAAATCATGACCGACGACGATCTTGGGCTCCACCCCGATCCCGTGGACGTAGGTGGCCAGGCCCAGGCCCACCGCCTGGACCCCGAGGAGATTGATCTCCTTCTCCAGGATCCAGCGCGCATCGTACTCTCGGAAGCCGGTCGGCTTGACCAGGGCCTGGGTCTCATAGGCGGCCGTGTTCGGCTTCAGGTCTGGGCGCGGCGTAAGCATGGCGTCTCGCGTGCCGAAAACTAGAATGGAAACGGTCGGGGCGCCGAAAAACTAGGCGGCGGCGCGTTTGCGGATACGGGCGATGCGCCGCAGGCGACGCCAGAAACGGCCCCGTTCGGGTTCCGGATAGGGTTCCAGATTCTCGACGAACTGTTCGGCCGAGGCGCGCCAGCTGAATTTTTCCGCGTAGGCGCGCACCTCGCCCCGATCGAGTTCCAGACACTTCAGACAGGCCGTCTTCAGATCGTCATCGATCACCCCGGCGTTCGAGCCCGGAATGATGTCGATGGGACCGTGCGCCGGATAGGCCGCCACCGGCGTCCCGGCCGCCATCGCCTCCAGGATCACCAGACCGAAGGTGTCGGTCCAGCTGGGGAAGACGAAGACGTCCGCGTCGCGGAAACACCGGGCCAGCTCCTCGCCGAAGCGGGCGCCGAGGAATTTCGCCTCCGGATACTTCTCCTGCAGCTCCGCCCGCGCCGGGCCGTCGCCCACCACGATCTTGGTGCCGGGCAGGTCCAGCTCCAGGAAGGCCTCGATATTCTTCTCCACCGCCACCCGGCCGACGTTCAGGAAGAAGGGTCGAGGCCAGTCCTTCCCGCCCATCCGATCGTAGATCCGGTCGAGTTCGGGGTTGAACATCTCAGTGTCCACGCCGCGCGACCAGGGGGAGACGTTCTTGAAGCCGTGCTCGACCAGTTCGTCGCGCAGGGTCGGGGTCGCCACCATCAGCCGACCCGACGGCTTATGGAACCATTTCATGTAGGCGTAGCCGACCTGGACCGGGATCGGGAACCGGGCCGAGACATATTCCGGGAATTTGGTGTGATAGCTGGTCGTGAAGGGCAGCTTCCATTCCACACAAATCCGGCGCGTGGCGATGCCGATCGGACCCTCGGTGGCGATATGGACCGCCTCGGGTTCAAAGGCGCGCAGCATCTCGCGAATTTCTTCCTCAGCGCCCAGGGCCAGGCGGATCTCCGGATAGGTCGGGCACGGGATGGTCTTGAACAGGCTGGGTTCGATGACCTCGACCTCATGCCCCATGGCGCGGCATTCCGCGACAGTGCGGGTCAGGGTGCGGACGACGCCGTTGACCTGAGGCTCCCAGGCGTCGGTGGCCAGAACGATGCGCATGGAGGCGGGCGGACCCTGAGCCGTTAAGTAAGGGCGGAACTTCTAGACGGTTCGAATGACGAAGGCGAGACGCAAGGTGCGCCTCACCAAAGCTCCAAGCTTGAGGCCATGTCCGGCTTCAGAAGACCGAGCGTCGTCCGGAGTTCAACAAAGGCGCCCATGATAGGGTGCAAAGAACCGGCCGGCGCGGGCTCGTCTATGAATTTGCCGCTCTCCAGCATCTTGTCCCGCCACAAACCTGAAGGGGAGAGATAGCGCCAAAGGGCGCGCTGAGCTCGAGCGGCCTGAACGAGGCACTGTTCCCGACGCCCGTCATCGGTCAAGCTCGCCAGAGCCAGGCTGGCCTTGAGCCACTCCGCCTGCGGCCGAAGCCGCGCCCGTGCATTGCGCACGCCGCTGTCGGCCGTCATCGCCTCGATCGCCACGCCGCGACGCGGATCGACGCCGTACAGACCAGCGTCGAACAGGCGCAGAGCGACCTGAAGACTGGCTTGCTGGTCGCGAGCACGCGCATGGCGGGCCAGCAGCCAGGCCCACCGGAACTGGAGTCCAGGCTCGATCGCGGCGCCTTCGAGTCCCGACATCGGCGCGCCCCCCTCGGGTTCAAGCAAATGTCCGGAGTCAGGGTCGATGAAGCGGCGCACCGCCAAGTCCGCCGCTCGATCCGCCAGGCCGGCCCAAGAGGCCGCGCCTTCAACCGCCTCCCAGGCGATCGAAGCCTCGAGCAGGCGCATGCAAGCCTTCGCCTGAAGACGATCTTCGCCCATTTCCTGCAGATCGCCCTGGATCGGCCAGAGGTCGAGGAGGCGGTCGCGGATCGACAGAACAGCCTGTTCAGGCGCCAGATCCGGCGCGACCTGAGCGACGGACGCCAGGGCGACGAGAAGCTGGGCCTGGTCATCGGCGCAAATCCTGTCGTCCATCGCCTCTCCGCCCGGAGCAAGGCGAGCGCGCATCAGCCCGTCAGGATCCAAAACGCGCCGGCTCCATTCCAGCCCGCCCCGAATCGCGGCCTGCCAAGGACCCGACCAACCCAGCCGACCGGCTTCCGCGTAAACCTGGATTTGACGCGCCTGAACGCCCGCGCTGTGCGCCGAGCCCAGCCGACGACCGTCCTGGCCCAAGAGGTCCTCGAACCCCCCCTCGTCGTTCTGGCCCAGGGTGCACCAGGTCGGCAGGGCGTCTTGCCGCATCCAGGCCGCCAGGCGCACCGCGCCTTCCGCCAGCGGCTCTTCCGCCGGCCGCGGAAAGTCGAGATGCCGGGGCGAAACCGTTCTCAGGCGTTCAACGACCTTTTTGACATCGTGGCTGCGCCTAAGGTCGGTGACGAGCACGGCGTCCTGCTCGACCACAATCGCCAGATTGGAAACGCCGATCGCCGCCACCATGACCCCGTCACCGGCGCGCACCAGGCAGTTTTCAGCATCCTCGAACAGGCGGAGCCCTACGTCCCCCTCGCCGGAGGCGTGGACCGTATCCCAGGCGCCCAGATCCGACCAGGTGAAGTCCACCGGCAGAACGGAGGCGCGCCTGGTCTTTTCCATGACGGCGTAGTCGATGGAAATCCGGGGAGCGTCAGCAAAGCGCCGGCCCAGGAAGACGGCGTCGCCGTCCACGACGGCCTGAGCCAAGGCGTCTGAGACCGCCTCGATCAGCCCCGAGGCGGCGGCTGCGATCTCGTCCTGCAAAACGTCGGCGCGAACGACGAAATTGCCGCTGTTCCAGAGGTAGCCGTCGCGAATATACTGGGCAGCGGCGACCAGGTCGGGCTTCTCCACAAAGGCCGTAACCTCGGACAGACCCTCGCCGAGCGGGGCGATATAGCCGTAGGCGGAAGAGGGTTGGGTGGGCACGATCCCGAGGGTCACCATCCGCCCTTCGGCCGCCGCTTCCGCAGCGACCGCAGCCGCCTTCTGGAAGGCGAGATCATCCGGGATATGGTGATCCGAAGCGACAAAGAGGTTGATGGCTTCCGCATCTTGCGCCTGTGTCCAGCAAGCGGCGGCAGCCATGGCTGCCGCCGAATCTCGCCCTTCCGGTTCGAGCAGGATGAGGGCGCTGCGCCCGATCGCGGCCAGCTGTTCCCGGATGGCCTGGAGATGGACCGCGCCGCCCACTACGATCAGCCGCCCCCCGCCCTGAGCCAAGGGAGCGACCCGTTCCACCGCATCCTGGAAAAGAGATCTATTGCCGGCGAGGAGGATGAACTGCTTCGGCCGCGACGGACGCGAGGCCGGCCACAGGCGGGTGCCCGAGCCGCCGCACATGATCACGGGAAAAATCGTCGCCATCCGTCGCCGTCCAAGCCGTCTCGTATCGTCGAGCTCTACGCAAGGTTGAGTAGAGCGTCACCCGAAAACACGGCTGCGGCCAACCGCCCCCTCACAGCGGCAGCACAGTCGTCGACTTCACCTCCTCCAGCACCGCATAGGTCCGGGTCTCCCGCACGCCGGGCATGCGCACCAGCACGTCGCCCAGGAAGGCGCGGTAGGCGTCCATGTCGCCGACCCGGGCCTTGATCAGATAGTCGAAGCCGCCGGCCACCATATGGCATTCCAGCACCTCCGGCTGGCTGCGGACGGCGGCGGCGAAGGCTTCGAAGACGTCGCCGGTGGTGCGGTCAAGCAGGACCTCGACGAAGATCAGCAGGTCGCGGCCGACCTGGGACGGATCGATCAAGGCGGCGTAGCCGGTGATGATCCTGCGGTCGCGCAAGCGTCTGACCCGTTCGAAACAGGCCGCGGGCGACAGATTGGATTGCCGCGCCAGCTCGGCGTTGGAGATGCGGCCGTCGGTCTGGAGCACCCGCAGGATGCGGCGGTCGACGGCGTCTATATCGATCATCAGAAATCAGCCCCTTGCGCCGAATGATCTTCGGATCGGCCTCATATCATACGAAGCACCTTCAACGAACTCCGGCATATACGGCGTAAATCCACAGGATTAACCCGCCGATGACGATCCCCGCTTTCACGCCCTCCAGCCTGGCCGCCTGGGACGGGCTTGACCGCAACAAATTCCGCGACGAACGCGCGGTGGTGGCCGACAACCTGGCTCGCCTTCCATTGGACGCCGCCGAACGCGCCTCCGTCGTCGCCGAGGCGGTCGGCCTGGTGGAACAGGCGCGGCGCAGCCAGAAGAAACAGGGGGTGGTCGAGAGCTTCCTGCAGCAGTTCTCGCTGGGCACCCGCGAGGGCCTGGCCCTGATGTGCCTGGCCGAAGCCCTGCTGCGGGTGCCCGACGAGGAGACGCGCGACCGGCTGATCGCCGAGAAGATCGGTTCGGCCGACTGGGCCTCGCACCTGGGTCAGTCCGACAGTCTCTTCGTCAACGCCTCCACCTGGGGCCTGATGCTGACCGGCAAGCTGGTGGATGTGGACGACCAGGCGCGCAGCGACCTGCCGGGCTTCCTGAAGCGCATCGCCGGTCGTCTGGGCGAGCCGGTGATCCGTCAGGCGGTGGCCACCGCCGTCAAGATCATGGGCGAACAGTTCGTGGTCGGCCGCACCATCCAGGCGGCGCTGAAACGGTCGAACCGCGAGGGCTGGCTGTGCAGCTTCGACATGCTGGGCGAGGGGGCCCGGACCCTGGCTGACGCCGACCGCTACGAACGCATCTACGCCGACGCCATCGAAGCGGTCGGCCAGACCGCCAAGGGCCAGGGCCCCGAGCACGGCCACGGCGTGTCGGTCAAACTGTCGGCCCTCTCGCCCCGCTACGAGGCGACCCATGAGGACGAGGTCTGGGCGAGCCTCTACCCCCGCATCCTGCGCCTTGCCCGGATCGCGGCGAAGTACGACATCAACTTCACCATGGACGCCGAGGAGGCGGACCGGCTGGCCCTGTCGCTGAAGCTGCTCGACCGACTGGCGCACGAGGCCAGCCTCGGCGGCTGGACCGGCCTGGGCCTGGCGGTTCAGGCCTATCAGAAGCGTGGACTGGAGACGATCGAGCGGGTGGCCGACCTGGCCCGTCGCTCGGGCCGCCGGCTGATGGTGCGCCTGGTCAAGGGCGCCTATTGGGACACCGAGATCAAGCGCGCCCAGGTCTTCGGCCGCGCCGACTATCCGGTCTTCACCACCAAGGCCGCGACCGATCTGAACTATCTGGTCTGCGCCCGCGCCATGATCGAGGCCTCGCCGGCCCTCTATTCCCAGTTCGCCAGCCATAACGCCCATACCCTGGCCGCCGTGCGGCGCATGGCGCGGGACCGCGGCGTGACGGTCGAGCACCAGCGCCTCCACGGCATGGGCGAGGCCCTCTATGAGGCGGCGCAGGAGGCCTGGAAGGACGAGACCGTCATCGTCCGCGCCTATGCGCCGGTCGGCGGGCACGAGGAGCTGCTGCCCTATCTGGTGCGGCGCCTGCTGGAAAACGGGGCCAACTCCTCCTTCGTCCACGCCCTGCTCGACGAACGCGTGCCCGCCTCGGCCGTCGCGGCCGATCCCATCTCCCTGGTCGAGCAGGCGCCCGACCGTCACCCCAAGATTCCGGTTCCCAAAGACATGTACGGCGATCGTCAGAACTCCCTCGGCCGCGACTATTCCCAGGCCGCCGACCGCGAAGCCCACGCCCGGGCGCTGGGTCTGGTCGACCGCGAGAAGCTGACCTCCGGCCCGATCATCGGCGGCAAGCTGCGCGCCGGAATCGACCCTCAGGCGGTGACCAATCCGTTCGACCGGTCCCAGGTGCTGGGCCATGTTTCGGAAGCGACGAGCGCAGACATAGACGCCGCCGTCGAGGCCGCCGGCCGCGCCCAGATCGAGTGGGACCGCCAGGGCGGCGCCAGACGCGCCGTGACCTTGCGCGCCATGGCCGACGCCCTGGAGGCCGACCTGGATCGTCTGGTCGCCCTGCTCAGCCGCGAGGCGGGCAAGACTCTGAACGACGGCGTCGCCGAGGTACGCGAGGCCGCCGACTTCTGCCGCTACTACGCCCTCCTGGCCGAACGTGACTTCTCCGCCCCCCAGACCCTGAAGGGACCGACCGGCGAGACCAACCAGCTGATCCTGCACGGGCGCGGCGTCTTCGCCTGCATCAGCCCGTGGAACTTCCCCCTGGCCATCTTTACCGGCCAGATCGCGGCCGCCCTGGCCGCCGGCGACGCCGTCCTGGCCAAGCCGGCGGAGCAGACGCCCCTGATCGCGGCCGAGGCCGTGCGCCTGTATCACAAGGCCGGCCTGAACCCCGATCTTCTGGCCCTGGTTCCCGGGCGCGGCGAGACGGTCGGCGCGGCCCTGGTCGCCCATCCGGGCATCGACGGCGTCGCCTTCACCGGTGGCACCGACACGGCCGGCGCCATCAATCGATCGATCGCCGCTCGCCCCGGCGCCATCATCCCCTTCATCGCCGAGACCGGCGGACTGAACGGCATGTTCATCGACACCACGGCGCTGAAGGAACAGGTGATCGACGACGTGATCCAGTCGGCCTTCGGCTCGGCCGGCCAGCGCTGTTCGGCCCTGCGCATCCTCTATGCGCCGAAGGATTCAGCCGACGCCCTGATCGAAGGCCTGAAGGGCGCCCTGGCGGTTCAGACGGTCGGCGATCCGGCCGATCCCAAGACCGACATCGGCCCCGTCATCGACCCGGACTCGCGTCGCGCCCTGGAGGCCCACGTCGAACGCCTGGCCCGCGAGGCCAGGGTGATCGCGCGCGCCGAACTGCCGCTGGGATCCGAAAAGGGCGATCTGTTCGCCCCCACCATCGCGGAAATCCCGACGCCTGACTTCCTGGAGCGCGAGGTGTTCGGTCCGATCCTGCACATCTACCGCTATGAGCCGTCCGAGCTGCAATCGGTCGCCTCGCGCCTGGCCGCGCGCGGCTACGGCCTGACCCTGGGCGTCCACAGCCGTATCGAAGCCTTCGCCGCCGAGGTCACGGCCCTGGTCCCCGCCGGCAACGTCTACGTCAACCGCTCGATCACCGGCGCGGTCGTGGGCGTGCAGCCCTTCGGCGGCGAGGGGCTGTCCGGCACGGGCCCCAAGGCGGGCGGACCCAACAGCCTGATCCGCTATGCGGCGGAGAAGGCGATCAGCGTGAACATCGCGGCCCAGGGCGGGGATCCGGCGCTGTTGAATCTATGAGAGTCACTGCGCCTTCAGCACCACATTCCTGAGGTAAGCGCCGTAGGTGCTCTTGCCGAGCTTGGCGGCGAGGTCTTCGAGCTTGGCGGCGTCGATGAAGCCCTGCTGGTACGCAACCTCCTCGGGGCAGGCGATCTTGAAGCCCTGGCGTTTCTCAAGGACGCGGACGAACTCGGCCGCCTCGATCAGGCTGTCCGGCGTCCCGGTGTCCAGCCAGGCGTAGCCCCGGCCCATAATCTCGACCGACAGCTTGCCGCACTCCAGATAGATGCGGTTTACGTCAGTGATCTCCAGCTCGCCCCGGGCGGAGGGCTTCAGGTCGCGAGCGATCTCGACCACGTCCTTGTCGTAGAAGTACAGGCCCGTGACGGCCCAGTTGGACTTGGGCGCCTTGGGCTTCTCCTCGATCGACAGGGCGCGCATGTCCTTGTCGAAGGCGACCACCCCGTACCGCTCGGGATCGTTGACGTGATAGGCGAACACCGTCGCCCCCTCGGGCCGGCTCATGGCCGAGGTGAACAGGTCGGTGATGCCGTGACCGTAGTAGATGTTGTCGCCCAGGATCAGGGCCGACGGATTGTCGCCGACGAAGTCCGCCCCGATGATATAGGCCTGAGCCAGGCCGTCGGGGCTGGGCTGGACCGCATACTGGATCTCCATTCCCCACTGCGAACCGTCGCCCAGAAGCGCCTGGAAGTTGGGCGTGTCGCGCGGAGTGGAGATGATCAGCACCTCGCGGATGCCGGCCAGCATCAGGGTCGACAGCGGATAATAGATCATCGGCTTGTCGTAGACCGGCATCAGCTGCTTGGAGGTGACCAGGGTCATCGGATGCAGGCGGGTGCCGGATCCTCCGGCCAGGATGATGCCCTTCATGGCGCGGTCCTTTCGGCGTGCAGTTCGTGGACGATCTCGGCGACGGCGGCCTGCCAGAGGCGGGGCGCAATGCCGTAGTCGCGGGTGAGTTTGGCGGTGGACAGGCGCGAGTTCGACGGGCGCCGGGCCGGGGTCGGGTATTCGGACGAAGGGATGGCCTCGACCGTGGCGGACGGACCGCCGGTCGCGGCGCTGAGGGCGAAGATCTCGCTCGCCAGTCCTGCCCAGGTCGTCTCGCCGGCGTTGACGAACTGATAGACGCCGGTCGGGGCGTCTGGGTCGGCGATCATCGTCAGGGCGATGGTCTTGAGCGTTTGGGCGATGTCGCGCGCCGAGGTGGGGCAGCCGTGCTGATCGCCCACCACCCGCAGGGCCGGTCGGTCGGCGGCGAGCCGCAGCATGGTCTTGAGGAAGTTGGCGCGGTGGACGCTCAACACCCAGGCCGTTCTCAGCACGACCGAGCGGGGATTGCCGGCGCGCACCGCCAGTTCGCCGGCCAGTTTGGAGGCGCCATAGACCCCCAGCGGCCCGACCGGATCAGTCTCGACATAGAGACCATCCTTGGACCCGTCGAACACATAGTCGGTCGAGACCTGGATCAGCGGGATCCCCGCCTCGCGCGTGGCGTCGGCCAGGACCGCCGGGCCCATGGCGTTGGCGGCGAAGGCGGCGGCGACCTCGGTCTCGGCCTTGTCCACGCCGGTGTGGGCGCCGGAGTTGATCACGGCGACGAAGGGCGTGGCGGCGAAGACGGCCCGGACC
>Ga0208958_1001529_pt1 | contig 22588 bp, 45 predicted proteins | sample RifOxyB1_FD_184032 | JGI IMG/M metagenome (GOLD analysis project Ga0208958, IMG submission 184032) | Soil microbial communities from Rifle, Colorado - Rifle Oxygen_injection B1 (SPAdes) | ecosystem: Environmental > Terrestrial > Deep subsurface > Rock core/Sediment | place: Rifle, Colorado... | reverse complement strand
AGCGTAGTAGAATAATTCTTTGTAAAGGCTTTAATTAAATTATCTTCATTATTTTTAACAATTGGATTTCTCATAATTGGAACTTGTTCCTCTTTAAATAATTCTTTTTCGTTGACGTATAAAAGCCCATCTTCACCTCTATACTCTTTTATCTGTGGTGTCTTTTTGTTTGAAAACAACTGTGTGTTTTGTGGAATAATATTTTCGGCTTTTGCATTTGGATTAATATCTATTTTAGCTCCTAAGCTACTTGCAAGACTTGTTGCATAATTAACAGATTCATTCAGCGAACTCCCACCCATATCCATTAAAGCATTACCAGTGAAACCATAATTATTCTCTGGAACATATGGTGTCTCGTTCAATATTTTATTTAAGATAGGATCTCGAGTATATGCTCTATTATTCGTCTTATTAATAATTTTATCTTTTTGAACTTCTTCGACGTTATTTTTAATCTTTGGATAACTTGTCTTTTTGTTTGCATTTAAAATCTCTGTTAATTTATGACTATTTTTTGAAATGACTTTATTTTCATTTTTATTGACTTCAACTTTATTTTCTAATAATATTTTTATCAATTGATTTTTTGCTTCTTCAGTAATTACTTTTTTTACTTCATCGCTATTTAATGCTTCTTTAAGTCTTTTTTTAACAATAGTATCGATAATTTTAATTAACTGTTTTTGGTTCATGTTTTAATCCATATTTTATTTAAATAAATATTAAAAATTTTAACATTTTATACAAATGATAACCAAGAAAAAGGAGTAGGAACTAATGTTGTTCCTGTTGAAACAAGAGCTGTTGTTAGTCCTCGTATTGATTTAGCGTGTATCTTAAACGCATTTATCAAATTTTTAGCAAGGATAGAAGAATCTGTATTGTTATAAATATTAAAATTAACAACATTTCCAGGAAATGTTAAAATATTAGATACAACACTTACGCTTCCGGGCGGAGACACTAATATTTCTAAAACTATAGATCTCCAATATAATAACACTCCTTGTGAGAATTTTAAGACAATTTCTTGTTTAGATTTTCCTCTTTTCCCATACAATAATCCTAAATAAAAATTGTTTTTTAATATTTCAACATTTGAAGATGAAATTCCATTCCCATATTGATCTTTTCCAGTTTTAATATAGCTATTGTATTTGTTAGCTATATAATTTGCAGTCTCTTTTTCATTGTTTGCTCTACGTGATTTTAAGAATGAATCTAGTTCTGTTTGAAAATTGTTCCATAAAATCATATATTTGTGTCATTTAGTGAAATTTTGTTTACTCAACATTTTCTTCAATTTTGATTTGATTGCAGAAAATTTTGCTGAATTTAATGGATTGCCACTTGGTCCACTTCCAGTAGGAACTGTTAATTTTATAATTTCAGATAAAATATCAGATAATACAGACACCAATTCATTACCTAATACTAATGGTTCTTTGGCATTTCTACCTAATATTATCTCTTTACTGTCTACATAAGTTCCATCATCAGCTCTTAAAATAAATTTACTTAATGTGCTTAATCCTATATCATTAGATGAGTCTAAAGCAATGTAACCGTTGGTGTTTAATATTAAGCCTTTATTTGCAAACAGCATTAATTCATTTTGTTTTGAATTGAATATAATTCTATCTGAATTTATTATTATTTGGTTCCCATCAAACTTATCTGGCAAATTCTTACCAGACTTCATGTAATAACTTTTATTTTTAGTTATGGGATTTATATCTATTATGCCGTCATTGGTTATCCAAACAGAACTTAAATCTTTATTTATGTCTTCATAATATGACTCTAATTCTTCAGAACTATTTATTTCGTCTCTTTGTCCAATAGATATTTTAATATTGGGGTTATTTGTTTCAAAGTTGTTTCCAAGATGAATATTGTTTCCAAACCTACCTCTTATTATAGTGTCCCCTTCACTTGGAACTAAAGGCTTGATTTTAACATTGTTGTCTTTAAATGTGTCTCCAATATTAACTGATTTTGCAGAGGATGCTCTCTCTGGAATAAATGTAGATTTATCATATGTTTTCTTGTTATCAAAAACACTTTTAGATGGTGACTCGCTGATTCCAACTATTATATTATTATTGACCCTATTAAAATAATTCAAAGAACCAAGATAAAAATATCTTCCTAAAAACTGAACAACATAAACTATCTCGTGTTTAATTGGATATTGAACTATTGCAGAATTTATTGGGTATGCCCATATTAAAGAACTTTCATCTGCATCTTCTTGTCTTTCAACAATTCTGATTCTTACTTTCCCTAAATCTTCATTTAACTTAAACTCTGAATGGGTTTTAGAATAAATAACATCAATAACTTCAGCAGTCTCAAACCGAGAGTATTCACTGTCAATAGATAAATTACTTATTTGTGAGCTTACTGAAGAATTCGAATTTAGATTAAACCCCTCAGAATATTGAAGTGATGTTCCAGACAGACGATTTTTACGTATTGACATTTATTTGTTTTTTGTTTTCTTTTATAAATTTTTTTGCTTCTTTCATTTGTACTTCAAGTTTTTCTATTTTTTTATCTGTTTCTTCATTGTCAGTTATTTGTTTGTTGTTGTCTAATAATCTCTTTCTTTCTTCCAATGGCAATATATCAAAGGGATTGTTGTCTTTGCCACCGTCATTTTTATCCAATAACCTTGATACTATCGCAGCAAGCTTGACCATCTGCTCGTCATTTTTTACAGAGATATCCAACACTTCTTTTAAGATTGGTAATACAATTGAAACATCTGCAACGTTTTGTAGCAATGGTTTTACCTTTTCAATTATGTTATCAATTTTATTTTTCTTGTAATTACTGTTTAAATATACAACCCTACAGATATCTGCAAGTGAAACATCGTCAAAAATTTTTGTATCTATTAAAATTGGTTCCATAGTTCTTTTATTTTGATGAAAAAATAACTATTTGTTATAAATATTAAAAAATTTTAAAAAAATAAAGGCGAAATCATATTCGCCTTAAAAAATCTATTAGCTAATCATTATTTATTTAATTTATTTCAGTCTCACTTTATATTCTTTTTCTAATCTTGTATAAGCATCCAATTCTTCGTCAATAAGCAATTCCAAATTTAAATTCTTTATATAATCCTTAACCCAATATCTTTCGAGCTCTGTTAATTGAGAATGATTTACTTTATCTCTTAAGGCCCTCTTAACTAAAGACAGAGAATCATAAACTATATCTTTCTTCCAATCATAATCTACATTTTCAGGATAGTTTACGGTTGTATTGCTCTTAAGAAAACTAACTAAAAAACTTGTTTTAAAAAAATCTATTTTAAATCTCATTTTGTAACCTCTTATAAATGTTATTTATTGTTATTAGTCTAATATATATAATTTGTATGTAAAAATAAATAGGCTGGAAAATATTTTTGTTAAGAATTGTTTAGTTTTGAATGGTTTTGAAACATTATTTTAATTCGCCCATATGATTGTATTCTTCTTTAAGTTTGAAATAAACGACCTTAATCTTATCTAATACTTTTGTTATATAAATTGCTTTACAGTTTGTCATTTCTTTTAATATAACATAAATATTCTTTTTCGTGTAATTTTCTATTACATCATAATTTTGAAGAAGTTGTATTATTGCGTTTGCTATTTTGATATCCCTACTTTTCTTGAAAATAATATTTATGTTCTTATCTATATAATCTGAAAATATTTCTATAAAACAACTTCTGTCAACTCTAATATTGTTTGTTATTATGTGATGATCTTCTAATTCAAACTCTTTCTTATTTCCGTCTACATTACTTTCAGTATCATCTATACTAAAATTTATTTTCGTCTTTAAATAGTCACTTCTATTCTTCATTATCAAATAATTCTTAGCTGAAGTGCCAAAATAAGAATAAGCTTTGAATCCAAGAGATTTATTATACTTATGCAGATTTATAATTAGATGAGAGATAACCTCATTTTTCACGTCAGTAAATTTTTCTGGAATGTATGGAAACTTATAGGTATTTATGATATTTTCTACTAACTTCTCTAAAGCATACTTTATGCGTGCATTATATATTTTGTTTCTTATTATCTGATTTGATTCTGAATTATATTTTACAATAGCATCTTCTACATCGACATTAAAGTAAAATTTACTTTTTTTCTTCCGTTTTTTCTTCAACATTGAACTCCAGAATTCGTGCAATTTGATTATTCAGTTCAGTAATCTGAAACTTTAACGTTTTAAAGAACCAGCCAACATCATCGTCAGCTTCAAATATTTGTTTGCGATCTATATCGTGTAATCTCGACAAGGCAATTTTTATCCAATCAACTATATTATTAATTACCTTAACATAATTTTCATTATTATCAATAATTAATTTCTCATATTTAATTATTTTTTTAACTGATCTTATTATAATAAACATAAAACAGACAGTCACACTAAAAAGTAAAATAATGATAAACTTTTCCATATTTTAATCTTCCTTAAAGAATTGAACTGCTATATCTTTATTCAAAACGCTGTTTTTAGATTTTGATGGAGATGTTTTCTTTAATTCTGTCTCATTTCTAAATTGATCTCTTTCTATACTCATTGACATCATATCGCTTTGATGCAATATGATTGGCAAATTATCTCTCAGTTGTTTATTTTCATAGTATGTTTTAAGATACCCCTCATTTGCACTATCATAGAGTCCATCGTGGAGTAAGATAGCAATCATCTCTGTTTGAGAGTATTTTATATCATACTGTTGCAATAGCCACAGACTTCTGTGTGAGACGCTCATATATCTTAGATCAGGGTTTGTTGAATAAAGTTCACCTCTTTCTTTTTTCCACTTTTCTTTAGATTCTACATAATAAGATTGCTCTAAGTCACCAACCTTACCCAAATCATGATTCATTGAACTGAACACTAACTCTTCGTAGGTATAATTTTTTATTTGACCCTGCTTCGTCCACAGCTCATCCAACAAAATAGCATTTTCTATAACGTTTAATGTATGAAAAATCAACCCACCAGGAAAACAGCAATGATAATAGTCTTTTGAACTTGCAGGACAGTATAAAAGTCTTTCTTCAAGATCACCATATAATTTTAATAGTTTTGTTTTACGATCACTGTTGAATGTAGACTCAACTATTTTTAATAACTTCTCATAATTTTCTATAAGTTTTTCAGCTTGTAGATTCATAACTTGACCTTTAATTATATTTTAAATAAATTTTTTTATAGTCATTATTACCGTTTTTACTAATATTTTCCCCTCCATCAAATATTGATAGCAATGAGCCCTTTTTATTCCACTTCAATTCTTTTAGTAAATTCAGTTGTCCACTTTCAATTAATGGTATAAGTTTATAATTGTCTTCTATATTACTATCAGTCTTGTAATTCATTACATTATTCCTTTCCATTTTGGTTTTATTACTTTATATATTATCATGATGTAGCAACTATCGCATATTGATTTGTTATTGGAAAACCTGAATTATAATAACCGCAAGCTATTTTCCAACTACCATAACTATTATATAAATTTCTTAAGTATATGGCACTCAAATGAATATTCAATTCAATATCATAAAGTAAATCTTCTCTTGTAATTTTTCTATATACTATTCTTTCTATTCTTGTATTTATATCGTTTGCAGTAGATAAAAGAATCTGCATTGGGCCATAAGCATTTACAGAAGATATTTGATTTGGTATATAATAAAAATCATTTGGCCCATCATAATTCGTTTCTAATTTAGCTACTTTAAACATTAATCTTTCTGGAATGTTATATTTTTCACTATACAATTTTATATATTCAAATATTTGTTGACAGGGTAACGCTTTTTCAATATAATCATACATCGCTAAATGTCTTACTATTATTTGTTCGCTGCTTATTCCGATTCTCGATGTAAATAATATTAAAAAAAATATTATAGCTAACTTCAATAAATTTCTCCTTTTAATTTAAAAAAATTATTTTGACTTTTTTGTTATTTTTTGAAAATAATCTATATTGTTTTTTAAGATTATAGTTGAAATAGAATTGCAAAGTGAGTCCGGTAAGATGAATTCTAGTGCATTATTATTTCTATTTACTAAGAATATTTTATTTTCCTCTGGTAAATAACCTATCTCATATTCGCTAAGAGTTAAAATTCTTGGATTGTTTTCTTTTATACTGTTAACTGTTATGTAATAAGTAATAGAAATTAATATTATAGCTAAAATAATAATGACAGCAGGATTTGATAAAATTTTTTTCATATAACCTTTATTTATTTTTTATAAATATATAGAAATTAAATTTTTAACTAGAGTGGACCTGTCGATGTTGAAATCGAGTCTTAATAAAAACTATAATAAAAGTCATTCACAAACTATAGTTAAGTCTTTTTAAGAAAAACTTAACAAAAAAACTCTTGATTCTTTGAATCTTGCAAAGTCAACGTAATTAAAATTAATCTTAAACGTCTTCAAAATTAATCTGCCTACTTATTCTGATTGTTGGATGTAAGCACCAACAGCAATTATTTTATTAAATAACTGCTACTTCTTCATTTGCTCCAACGAAAGTTAAAGCATCTGCAAAAGTAAATGAGGATTTTTCCTCTGCATTTATTTTGTTTTTGAACTTAAGGCGTTTCTAACCGTTTGCACTTTTACCATATTTCTACTAATCGAATCTTTCAGGCCCAATATTTATATTGTCAATTCAAGCATATTTTATATTTATTGTCATATATCATTAATACTCTTAATTGATATTGAAGTAAACATTCAGGAGGCAATTCACAAATCTGTATTTCATCATTTCTATCTTTCCATATGCATATAATTGTATTTGTATTTTCATTTTTAGAATGTACAACTATGATATACTTCATAGTTCCACAAACGTAGTCTTAATTCATTTATATTAAATTCTTCTTCATTGAACATATTTAAATATTATATTTCAATTAATAATGTCACCAGCATCATCTAATGAATTTCTATACATATCCTGTGATGATACTCATACTAAATTTAACTATTTGCTGCCGGATATTCTTCTAACATATATGTTTTATACATTTCCTCCTGTTGAACATTTATTTTTATCATATCTTTATTCATTTCTTTCACAGATTTTTTAAATAATTTATCAAATTCTCCCTCAGTAGTCAAGCCTCTTTTTATTAAAATCTGTTTCATTGCCTTTGAAGAATTTATTAGCATCGAATTAACATTCATCATCTTTTCATATTCTTCACCTAAAACATATACCATGTGAGATAATTGATCTATGGCAGACATGATGCTATTTTCAAACATTTCTCCTGGAGAATGTATTATTTTATTTTTTGATAATTTTTTATTTTTCATCAACTTTTTAATATAAATATTAAAAATTTTGTTTTAAATAAAATTTTTATTCATCTATTCTTAATTCTTCTAATAATTTTCCCTTTTTCTTATTTTCTTTTCTTAAGATTTTTTTCTTACGTTCAAATCTTTTAACTGCCCTTTCTTCTTTAGCAACTTTTGCTAATTCTCTTTCTCTTTTTGATTTTACTTTAATTTCTGTTGGCTTGAATTTACCCTTCAATTCAGTATTTTCAATGCCCTTTTCAAAAACATTTCCATTTTTATCCACAAACTGTTTCATAAATTTCCAGCCCCTGGGTTTTTTATCAGTTTCATTTTTTGGTTTAGATTGATTTAGAAGTCTATCTTCTGGAGGAGCTTTTTTTGATGTACATATGCTACAAATTACACTTTCAGTATTAGAATCTACCTTTACTTCTCTTCCACAGTTTTCTTTACATCTTAAGGACTTCATTGATTTGTTCTTAAGATTAAAAAATTCCTTTTCAGAAATTTTTGATGTATGTCTGCGCCTCATTTTATAACCTCTTATAAAAATAAAAAATAAATGCTATACAAATATAATAAAAATTTATGACAAAGTAAAATCAATCCTTCCAATTAGCTGATTTCCATCTATGTTTATTTTTTACTTTTTTACTTATTTCAATATCTTCTTTTTTTTCAACTTTAATGTCAGCTTCAATTTTTTCAGTTTCAGTTTCTTTAACTATTTCTTTACTATCTTTTATTTCTTCTTTTTTTATATCTATATTAGTCACTATTGATTTACTACTCTCAAACTTATTCATAAAAATCATATTTGCAGCTATTATTAAAGAAACAGCTAATGGATCAAATACAAATATCAATATTAATATCAACCATTTTACAACTAAATCCATTTCAACGCCAAAAGCATTAGCAACATATTGTAATGGACCTAATTCGCCTTTAATATTCTTAGATTTTAATTCTATAATTTTTGAATTGTATACTCCAATAGAATCTTCATTTGAAGAAATTTGATTTTCTAATTTCTTAATATTAAGTTCGTTTTCTTTTATATCTGATCTTGTTCTTGTTATTGATTGATTCCTTGACGATAAAGAGTCAGCTCTTGTTTGATTTGATATTTTAGTCTTAATTTCAATTTCTTTATCTTTTATTAATCTTTCTTTTCTATCTTCAAAAAATATTTTTTTACTATTTAGATTATTAACTTCATTTTCTATAATCGTGTAATCACCTTTAGTCTTCTGATAAGATTCTGAGAGATAACCAAATATTCCCAAACTTGTTACTATTATCAACACTATTAAGGCTGTAGTCAAATATATTTTGTGAATAATTGCTAATTTTTTCCAATAGCGATATAACAAAGAAGCTAATACGGCTTTTCCAACTTCTAAAGACCCTGCCATTATTGCAACCTGTAAAAAATGACCAGAAAAAAGTGTTGCTATCCCTGTTACTGAAAATATTGCAGCAATCAGTGCTATTGTTAAAGCTGAAATTATTACTAAAATTAAAAACTTCAAACATTTTCTCCTCGTTTAATGTTAATTTTAATCCACTCAACAAAAATACCAACTATTGATTTTATTCCTATTGATTTTCCCCTTTCTGTTTCTTGATAATCATAACAAGAAGGGCAAACATCACATGATTTTCCATAAATTTTACCATAGCTGCCATTACAAGCATTATTTCCACATTTTGGACAAATTATCATCCAAGTTTTGCAAAGAAAACAATATTTCCATTTATATATCATTTTTTTTGTATAAATATAAATATTTAATACTTATTTTTCATCTAAATCTTTTATATGGGGATTAAGTTCCTCACTAATTTTATTACAGCTTTTACAAATAAAAACTTCGACTGGAACAAATGATGGTTTATTATTTTGAGTATATAGTGGTGAAATTCTTTTAAATCTAATTTGACTATCAAAATATAAATTTCCACAACTGTCACATTTAACATCATCTAAATCTTTTAGAGATAAATTAATGTTAGCTTTTAATATATTATTTTTTAGTTCATCTTTTTGCATATTTTTCCTTTATGAATTTATATTAAATAAAAAAAATTATTTTTTTAATAAAAATTATAAAAAATTATTATTTATTAAGTAATAAAATAAATTTAAAAATCTTTCTTGTGATTCTTTTGGCGCCCATAACGGAAATATAGTAAGTTCCTTTAAAACTTTTTCTTCATTAAAATCTTTCATATCTTTATGATTCACCATTAGCTCATATTGTTCTAATACAAGCATAGAATCATCAGCTTGTTTAATTTCTTCATTTGAAATTTCAATATTAAATTTCTTATATATAATATTCATTATGTTGTTCTCAAGCTCTCTATAAAATGTAAATTGTTCAGAATTTTTTACTGGTCTTGGAACATCAACCAAATAAGCCTCAGAGGCATCATGTAACAATGCATGTAATTTATATTTAGGATCAACTAACTTGACAACATTAGCAGAATGTTGCGCAACTGAATAGAATTCTCTACAATGTCCTCCAAATCTGCATTGCTTTGATAGTGAGGCTGCAATATCAACAATATCAATATTTTCTTCTTTAAAATTAAAAATATCAATGATTTTGCCAGTATAAGTTATTATATTGTTATTCATTTGTTGATCAATAATGGAGAAACATGTTTATTTAATAATATATAATTAATAATATCTGTACGAATATTATTATATAAACCTTGATAAAAAATGGATTTTATTAACATTAAATAATGCTCAAGATCTTTGTCAATTAAAAAATTAGTTAACATTTAATTATAAATATAATTAGAAATTTGCTTCATTTATCATATAATTTTGAATACTATAACGGAGATTACACAATTCACTATTAAAAATAAAACTCATAACTTCCCAATATATATTAGAATTACCTGATAAATTCAATCCTGATGAGGAGACACCACTTGAAGCAGTGCCGCCTCGATATAAAAAATTATCAAACATTTCATTTTTAATAAGTGAATAGATATCTGGTTCACAGTTTTTATTCATAATAACTACGGCAATAATCTATTAAAACATTATAAATATTTATTTGTACTTCATTAGAAATAGTCTTTCTAACCTTATCAAAGATGTCGTCGTATTCTTTTTCCAATATTAGTACGTTTCTTATAAATAATTCATTTAACACTTCAAATATTGAAAGACCAATTGTATTCTTACACCTTAACATAATTTGTTTGTATATCAAAAGTTTTCCTTTTCATTTTCATCTAATTTATCTAACTTTCTCGTATGGTTATCGAGTAATAAAATTTCCGGATATTGTCCCTCACTCGCAAGTAATTCAATACTATGAAAACGGAAACTACCATAATCATATTCTGCAAACATTTTTTTAGCTAACATTCCAGCATTTTTTATATTATTTGCAACAATCAAAAAGTTAAAGTCTTTTTGATAATCATACTCAAATTTTAATATTACTCTATATAAGTTCAATATACTCTGCTCTTAAATTATTCTAATTGTACTATTAGTAATTCTTAAATATTCTAAACTCTTGTCTCATTCTCTTTATCAACCAATTCTATTGCAAGATCAAGTTCTTTTTGTGTATTTATAATTCTTTTTAATATTTCTTCTGGTGTAAATTGTCTTCTTTCAAGACCCCGCGCCAAAATATCTAATGCATTTTTAACTGCATCTAATTTATTACTCACTTGTGTTTTATAACGCATATATTTCTCTCTTTAGTTTAATTATATGACTCTTCTTATCTCTTTTTTTCAGTTACAGAAATTAATTCTCCATTTATGTCGGAAATATTTTTTATTTGTGATCTAAGCCATACAAGGAATAAACTGTTTCCGTAAATATTATTAGTAACATCAAAATATCCATAAATGCCAATATTATCTTCTAAATTATTTTGTATTTCTTTACAAATCCTGTATAACTTATAAGATAAGTCAACTTTATGTTTCATTTTCTATTATTAAATCTTCATATTTAGTCGACTGTCCTGTATAATTTTTCCATCTATCTGAATCCCAATTATTATTACATTTGTAAACTACCCAAGCAATTTGAGTTTCATTATTATAACTTTTAATTTTTCCCCTCTCGTTTTCTCTATCTGGTTTGTAAACAACCCATTTACCAATATCGTTATCTAATAATAGTCTCATTTTTACCTTTCAGTTATTATAATTGTTAATATCTTAAAAATGTTGAAATATTGTCATAACATTATAAATTTCCAATCATCAATTTCTAATTTTTCCTATTTTAAAATTAATATTTAAATTTTCATTTTTAATTTTTTCTATTTCTTTATCTGTATACAAATTATATCCTTTATATTCTAATGCATTAAAATTATTTAATCTTTCTTTTGCTAAATTAAAATATTCTTCATTATTTTCATATCCTATAAAATTTCTTTTAGAAAGCATACACGCAATACCAGTAGATGCTGATCCCATAAATGGATCAAGAACAGTATCTTCTTCATTGCTAACCAATCTTATAAGTCTTTCCATCAGCATAACTGGTTTTTGAGCAGGATGGAATTGTTTTTCTGTTTTATGATTATATTGTGGAGATGTATATGTAACAACACAATTTGATAATCCGGTCCACCTTATTCTTTTTCCCATTTCGTCTAAAAACCAGCCCCGGGGTTTTCCTGCAAGAACATATGGTGTCACAACTTCTCTCAACATTTTTAATGGATGCCAAGTTTTATTTCCATCAGATTTAACTCCATAATAAATATCCTCTCTTTGAGACTTTAAGTGCTTGCTGGAACCTCGCCCTTTTTGCCTGGCCCAGACTATAGAATTTCTTAAATCAACTTCAAAAAACATTCTCATAATTTTTACGAAATCAGCACTAATAAATTCTTTTCCATTACTACTACAAAAAGCAGAAAAAGACCAAATTGTTCCGCCAGGTTTTAAAAGTCTGTATGCTTCTCGAAGCCAATTTAAATGAAAGTCTTCTGATTGATTGTCCCATTCTTTATAATTTATACAGTAGGGCGGATCTGTAATTATTGCATCTATAGAATTTGATTCTAATTTATTGTTAAAAAAATCTTCAAAATAAAGCTCACTCATATTTTATAAACATTCCTATTTGTTATTTTATCATATAATTCTGTATTCAAAATATTATACAAAAAACTATATAAATCGTGAATTTTATTTAAACTGTTTAGTTCAATGCTTGGAAAAACTGGCCAGCATTCAGTTTTTATTTTATAGTGAATTTTGTTTGAAACTGTCAAAATAAATTTATTATAAATTTATAAAATATTAGTGCTAAATCAAGTCCTAAAAGAAATGTAGAGACAACTATTGCTATTGATACAATCCATAACAACAGCAAATATATTACTCTTAATAAAAACTGTACAAAAAATTTAATTTTACTCATTTTCTACTATCATCCTATAAATACTAAAAAATAAAACTGCATCCATTTCTTCTATTAGAAGTTCTCTAATTTCATAATTCTTTCTATTTGAATAAAATAATCTATGGAATAAATTTTCCTCAAAATGAGAAAATAATATAAGTATCTCCTGTCTTATTAGATTTCTTATTACCATCTATAAAATAACTGATTGTGTATTTTGTTTAAATCTCTTGTCATTTGTTTATACCATCTTTTCTTTCCCAGTTTTTGCTTCATGGTCATAAATAACTTCTCAACAGAGCCCCCATATTCATCAGCAAGTATTTTTATAAATTTACCGTTTTCATAAAAATAGTCTTTGTAAAAATCTGGATCTACAACGCAATCGCGGATAAAAATATAGAACTGCCATGGTTTTAATTTTAATAACTTTCTGCCGATATACCATAGAGATACTCTTTCTTCTATATAATCACCAATATCTTGTCCTGTAATTAAAAATGTTGAATGTTCAGCACTTGATTCTAAAAGATCATTATATAACCAATCACCCAATAAAAATTGAACATGGTGAATCATCTCATGATAAATATCAGAGATTGGAATAGCATATGAATAAATATTCTCTAAATTATTCAAAATACTCTCATACTTTCTTTCCTTCAATAAACCCTTATCTATTGAATACTTTGGCAGCCAAAAAATTAAACAATTCTTACTATCATTATAAAATGCTCTTCCGTGTTCTCCATTAAATTTTTTCCAAATATTTTTTGATGAAGTGAACACTGTTCTTGGACAATCGCCTATATTTATAGCCAAAAACATTGATAATCTTTCCCAAAAGGATTTTATTAGTTTTGTGCTTATATCTTTTTTACTTGAAATAAATAACCAGTTATCGGTAATTGTAACCACTATTACTTGCTTTTAGTTTAAAATTGATGCAAAAATATCTTTTTTTATAGTTTCTATTTCGTTATATTCATTAAAATAGAAATTAGATGACCATCTATCCATAATCACAGGAACGTTCATTTGATATATTTGAAACTTTATGCTATTATTTAAAATACTAAAATATGGTATAATAAACTTTACTTTAACTGAGATAGTTTTTACATTTGAGTTATTTTCATATATTTTTCTTGCAATCATATATATAAATATAAGAATATTTTTATTTATGATCATTCATTAAATAAGCACTTAATTACTTCAGACAGCACAACATCAAGAACATTTCCGTTTGTTGTAACAGGAACAATTATATTTAGTATAAAAACTTGCACCACAATATGGACACCAAATTTTTACAGAATTTTCTCTTCTTTGCTTTTCACATTCTTCTGGAATATTAATTTCTTTTAAAGATTTTTTTAATGATTTCCAAAATAAACGTATTATTGACATTTTTGACCTTTTTCTTTTATTTATTCTATAATTTTTCTTCTTTTTAATAACTTAATGCTCACTAATCTCCAAAACATTGTGCCATCTTCACACATTTTTCCTCTTATAGCACTTTTATTTTTATAAGCACCTATCATATTGTTAATTGAAATAACGTCTGTCCACTCATTCTCATCTTCATCAAAACAAGTATATTTTTTATTTTCATATTTTACAAATACCAGTACTTCTTCACCAGTAAATTTAGATGTTAATTTATTTCTTTTTTTATATACTCTTTCATTTGGATATAATCTTTTTAACCAACTGTCTATTGGATATAATTTAACAACTTGTAAAATCTCTTTAACTTTTTTCTTGCCTAAAATAAACTGCCTATGTTTTTGTTTTTTCTTTTCTAAAAATCTGTCGGCCAGTGACGCATCTTGCATTTTTATTGGCACGACAATATTGGAAGAATACTTTTTAGTAATAGGTGGATTGATGGCTGTATCTAATTTTCTTAGTAAATGAGGATACGCAGTCTTAAAACTTGCAAGGCTTAAAAATTTTTTCATTTTCTAAACTTTTTATGTTGATATTGTACAAAAATATGATAAAAAAATTTCTTAAAATTTTTCTTTATAAAGACACTATCTTTACTGGATTAACCACAAACCCTCTATTGATTGGCACAAATGCATCACCAAATCAAAAAGAGTAATCTATAATTTATTTTCATTTTTATTATAATGTTGTACCATATCAAACATTTCATCAGGATTAATATTTTTTCTAAATAAAATATCACTGTTATCCATTGGGAATGTATGATAATAATATATGTTTTTTCTAAACTTCTTATACACATTCCATATACTTCTATTTTTTGCTCCACCTTCAATTGGGCCGGGTAATGTTATCTGTCTTTTTATATTCATTAATTTGCATTATCTTATTTCTTTCTTAGAGAACTGGAATCTCTTTCTTGCCATCCTTGATTTTCTATAAAATAAAATTTAATTCTATTTTTCAATACTTGTTCAAAATCATGCTGATCTCTGAAAAATGTATCATTTCTGAAATCAAATTTTTTTTCAAATTGATAATAAACTTCATTTAAAAAATATTGTAAAATATATCCTCTAATATTACAATTCATTTTTTACATCTTTAATATTAAATTTACATTTTCTATAATCTTGTCTTTTTCATCCAACTTACCAAGCTTACACCAGTCTTCATATTTATTTTCTATAAATCTTTCTAATCTTTTTATCTGTATCATAATATCTTCATTTAATTCACTTTGACTTCTTAACAGTATCTTCAAATCTTCATTTTCTCTTTTTATTTCAGATATTTCCGATATACCGACAAAAATTTCATGCTCTTTGAGAGCATTATTTAATTTTTCCAACTCTATCTGAGATAAATTTGAATCTTTTATTTTTTTAGCCATAAATCCACCACAATACATACCAGCATACTTGAATATATAATTCTTTTTTACGACACTAAAAACATCTTTTAAATTTTTGTTTGTTAACATAGTAGTTTATCTAAATAAAATTTATCTTACATTGTTCATAAAAATAAAAAAACTACTAGTGATATTATAATTAAAAATAACCATTTAGACATCGTTATTTCAGATTTTTTTATTGCTGTTTTATCTGAAAATAGAATCAACGTTTTTCTATAATTACAACTTCTGACGTATTTATATATAGAAACAATTAAAATTATCAAAAATAAAAGTTTCACAATTTAATATCAAGCTTTACTATTAAATCTATAATTACAAACAATAAAATATAAATTATTATATGTTAATAATTCAATATTATCAAAAATATTAGCAAAAGGGAACCATAAAATTTTGTCAGGCAGAATAATAGTGTCTTTTACTTTCACAGTAACTCCTGCTGACCATGGTTTTTCTATATTATGACAAAAAATATCACCATTTATCTTTTCACAAATATCACTGATAATTTTTTTACGAATTGTATATTTTAATTCTAACATTAAAAAATTATAAATCTAAAACTCTATTGTTCAAAATTTATTTTCTTTATTAAATATCATCAATAAATTTTTCATATATACTAATAAAAGAAGATACATCTAAATTCCAGTCAATTACACCAATTTCATCGTCTATAAAAAAAGAATATAAAATATAATTATTTTTTACGTCTCTTATGGACACCTTTGTTTTTATTTCAAGTGGATTATTTGATTGAATACTAATCCAAACTTCGTCGACTTTAGGCTCAATCATAAATCCAAGTTCCTATTTCCCATTGATGCAAACTTCATAATTACAGAATTATCAAAACCAGACCTATCAACATTTCTTAAAGTTTCTTCTACTGATTGGTTGAAATTATTATCTTCAAATAAATTTCTTATCCCAACTGCTCCAAATTTAACTGTCTTTAATGTTTGGACAATAATCTCTGACATTTTCATTAAGACAGATCTAACTGTGACAATAAATTTATCATACCTATTAATTGATATTATATCATTAAAGTATATATTTCTATTTGTCTCAGTCGTTCCACCAACTATTTTGAATGAATCTGTTTTAGATAATAACAAACGTATTCTTTCTTTTTTCCAAGAATTCAATATCTCAACATAAACATATTTATTAGAATCATATTGATCAATCTGATTTAATATATTATTTTTTTTGTCAACCCATAATATTCTATCTATTTTATTTTGAATGCCAAGATTTTGTGCGACATTATTCTCTTCTTGTAATTTTTCTTTTGATGATTCTTGATAACCCTTATCTTTTTTCTGTTCTATTATTTTATACAAAGTACTTTGAAGATCGTATAAGGAATTATATGATATAATTTTTTCTACAGTAGATCCACCGATACGTCCCCAACTATATTTAACTTTGTTGCCAATTATTTCATACTGCCAAAATTTATTGTGATGATCTTTATTATTAATGTAAATTGTTTTCATAATTTCAAAATATTTCTGGTTTTATTTCTTTTATTCTTTGAATAGTATACCTCTGTAAAACTTTAAAATCCATAAGGCAAAAGTTCGTTGAGATATTCCACATCAAAAATATAAAACTTCTTCCACGCATCTTTGCGGTAAGTTTTTAATGTATGGGGTACAAGCCACTCTCCGTACAGTCTGAATTCAGGAAACTCTAAAAAGAATTCGCAAATATTTTCCTGGTGTAAGATATAATCTCTGAAACCCATGTGTTCATCATCTTTGCCCAATTCTCTATTACGTGAACCACAGATAATATTACCATCTCTCTGATAAATCTGTCCATTAGAACCATCGATTTTTGGAAATATATGACATAATCCAAACTCAATATCTTGAACTTCATCACTTCCGAATCTTTCAATATGCATATATTTTTTAAATTCCATAAAAAACTTTTATTATAAATCTAATATTCTTGAAGTAAGTCCAAAATTTTTGACATCATTCATTATATCTATTGCTTTACTATGAATAAGATTTCTTAATTTAGAATCTCTTCTCAAATTATCTGGTTCAACCAACAATTCTTTCATTTTTTCAACAACATCATTTAATTTAGAATCATCAAATATATTCAACTTTGGAATTATCTGTATTAAATCTGATATGTTATCTACTAATGAATTTTTAAATTTACTATCTTTATCTGAAAGTTTATTTATCATTCTTTCTATTATCATTTCTATTCGTATCCACAAATCTTTAACAGCATCTTCAAGTCGTATGTTCTTTATACTTGTCAGATTATTTTTTATTTCATTAAGATCAGCATCTGGTAAAGTTAATCTTATATCATTCTCATCTGGAATTGGAAAATAATTTATTCTTACACCAAACTTATTTTCAATATTGTCTGGATAATCATCGTTGTTATACAAACCATTAAGACGAATTTTAGCTTGAGACCTTAATTCAGGATATTTACTTATAAACTTTTCTACTTCTTTATCAAAATTTAAAGATAATTCACTTATTTTATCTTTGTAATTTTGATAATTTGTAACTAATAAAAGTCTGTCACCATTATCCCCCCAGGGCAATGTATTTTCAACATGCCATAACCTCAGTTTTGAGGAAATTTTTCCAATTTTCTTTAATTCATCAGTATCAACTATTTCTTTGTAAAACTTTCCAATATCATGATTTGTGTGAAATGCAGATTCAACAGACTTTGTCGCTTTCTTATCATAAGTTTTTGCTCCCCATTGAGAAATATTTAATTGAGCGATTATTAATTTGTTTCTTAAATTTTTCATTTTATAATCTCTAATTATCTTCTTCCAAAACTTTAATTGCTTCTTTTAAATCTTCTGTTCTTATAAGTTGTTTTACTTTTTCTCTATATTTTTGTTGATAGATGTTAACATTATAACCTTTTTGTAAATTATTGCAAATTATTATAGTCTAATATATATAATTTAAGTGTAAAAGTAAACAAATTTTTAAAAATTTTTATAATTTACAACATTTTGATAAATATTTTGATATAGTAATATTTCTAAACTTTCAAATATGTCAGATACTTCTTTATCTTTTTTTCTCCAGAGAATCCAGGGAATAGGGCCACTTATGTTTAGTGGTTTTAATTGTGTCATTACTAATACGCAAGCATAAAATAAGGTATCAACTGATTTTATAATTCTGCAATTCATCAGATGACTCTAATTGAACTATTTTGGCACAGGTATGTGATTATATAACAACCATTCAACTTCTGTATTCAGAGCCTTCTGTCTACTTTCAAAACTATCTATAATTGGACCGTTAACTGGGCTTAAATCTATTTTCCAATTTCCATTATCATCGGGCTCTACATTAGTAGCTCTTTTAGTTTTAGTTATTCCCAATCTTTTCAAACAAGAAACTAATTCATCGTTGTAAATAGTTCTTATTTGATTTCCCTTAATTCTTATTGTTATGTTCATTTTATGGTTTTCTTTTATTTTCAGAAAAATTTTATATCTTATAGATCTCATTTTTATATCTTAAACTTAAATAAATTACCCTTCATTAAAGTTTTGATCCTTTTGTTCTTGTTGTTCTTCATAATATTCATCAGTTTCTTTTTGCTCAACAGTTTTACCTAATGCTTTTTCTAAGCTTTTAGTTAAATCTTTACAAGACTTTCCCTTTATACCATTAACATTTAAATTTACTTTCCCACCCTCACTAATTTTAATAATTATTTCTTCCATTTTAATTTCCTTTAAATTTTAATTTTATACAAATTTCTTAATGAAAATCATAATCATCAGAATTTATTTCTAATTTATGAATTCAGCAATTTATGATTGAGAAAATTAACAAACAATCGTCTTTAAATTTTACTAAATTTTCAATTAATATCTCCTAAGTTTAAGAACAACTTCATTTGCTTCAGTGTCAAATTCTTCTATCATTGTGTAACCATTTTCATTAGCAAATTGTGTTACTTCTTTTCTAGTAATATTTTGTGTATAAGCATCAGTTAAATTACAACAATCTTTACCAGCAACTTTTTCTAATCCATAGCCACTATTCCAGAAATCCCAAAGCATTATATATTTTCCATCTCTTTCAACAACACCAATTTCATAAGCATTTTTGTTGTTCGGAATCACAATTGCATGATTGCATTTTCCAAGATCTCTTTCGTTAAATCCCTGTGGCATTGGGTAATCTCCCATTGAATGACCATACCATCTATAAGTTTTTTGATTTTCTCTAAATTCAAGACCAATTAATTTACAAGCCTCTTTTAGAGACTCTAAATCTTTTATTTCAACTTTTATCGTTGTTACGTGTGACATTAGTTCTCCTTAAATTAATATTATTCTGTAAATTATTCTCATTTTACAACTGGAACATTTATATTCTGCTCCAGATTGTAAATTTCTATGAACCTTCTTACCAACTTTATGAGTTCCACAACTACATTTATAAATAAATTTCTTATGAATTTTAACAATAGTGTTTTTTGTATCAAAAGAATGGCATCTTTCTGGCCTCAATCCAAGTTTTTTCATTGTGGCTTGCCACTCTCTACCGTGTGGCTTTGTAGAATAACCATATATTTCTTTAACAATTAAGTGAGCAACTTCATGGGGGACAACTTGATTAACAAAATCGTTCAAGTTTTCCAAGGCTAATTTATAATTTAATCTTATTTTGTTTTTACTATGCCAAGCCTGTCCAGCTTTTCTGCCTTTTAACGACCAATCAATTTCTGGAATTTTGAAACTATGGTTAAATATGTTCTCAGCTAAAATTAACGTTTCTAAAAGTTTATTTTCTGTATGAACGACTAATTCATTATTCACTGTCTTCTTCTAAAATATTTAAAAAATGTTAAGTCTAATTTAAGTGTAAAAGTAAACATTTTTCTTAAACAGATAAAATAATATCTGACAATAGATGACTTAATTTATTATCAAAGCTATCGTTATGTATAAAATCGTATCTTTTATCTTTAAAATTAATTACTGTTGAAGTTCCATACTCTTGAACAAATATCTTATGTGTATAAAAAATAAGATCATCTACTGGACATAAGTATATTACATACCAATCATCGTATCTAATATAGTCTATTTCAATTTTAAGAATATTGCCATTGATATATTTACTTAATATGTTTAATATTTTGTTTTGAGTTGTCATACATTTACAAATCTAACTGCCGTCCCGCGTGTAATTTCTCTTCTCCGTTCACAGATGAAGCATTTACTACTTTGTTGTCAGTTGCCCATCTTATCATATAATCAAGATCAGCTGAATTTGTTACACTCAATGGAGATGTAACTTTTATTGCGTCTATAATATCTTTATCTGAAAGTTCTTTTCCTTTATCGAAGGCGTTGAACAATCCTGAAATTACTGCCTCCTCTAATTCGGCTCCCGAATATCCAACTGAACTTTGTGCGGCTTTTTCAAGCTTGAATTTGTTTGCATCTCTTCCATATTTGTTTACATGTATTTTTAAAATATCTTCTCTTTCTTTGAACGATGGCAATCCAACGAAAAATATTTCGTCAAACCTACCCTTTCTTAATAGTTCGGGCGGCAGTGTTGATATTCGATTAACTGTAGATATAATAAATACGGGAGATGTTTTTTCCTGCATCCAAGTAATAAAATTTCCAAAGACACGTTGAGAGGTTCCCCCATCGGTCGTTCCAGAACCACTCATTCCTGAAAATGCTTTTTCCATCTCGTCAATCCATAAAACACATGCCCCAACAGCTTCCGCAGTCTGTATCGCTGTCCTCATATTTTCTTCCGACTGACCGACCAAACCGGCAAAAACCTTTCCAATATCAAATCTTATTAATGGCACTCCAAATATATTTGAGGCAACCTTTGCTGTCAGACTCTTACCACACCCGGGTAAGCCAGCTAATAAAATCCCCCTTGGCATAGGCAACCCAAAATCTCTAGCTTCTTTAGAAAAAGCCTTGCTCCTTATCTTAAGCCATTTTTTCAAATTATCTAATCCACCGATATCATTAGTAGTCTGTTTTGCATCAAAATATTCTAATATTCCAGATTTTTTTACGGCTAAAGCCTTTTCAATCATCACTAATTTAGAAATAGAAGTCTCTGAATTCTTTGAGTCTATGATAGCCTTAGCAAAAGCATTTTCAGCCTCTATAATCGTCAGTCCCATAGAGGCATGAATTATTCTCTCCCTTTCGTCATTAGTAATGCTGCTTAATTTCTTAATATATTTTTCAAACCCGTCTTTCTCACTAATATCCATAGTCTTCAGTTTTTCCTTGCCAGCCTTAACGTTTGATTCGTATAAGTTATTGAAAACTAGGGAAAGATTATCCCTGTCGGGCAAATCAAACTCAATTACAGTGATATCCTTTTCTAGCTCTACAGGAATCTTTTTCACTGGACTTATTATTATCAGTGTTTTTCCTTGCTGCTTGAATTCCTTAGCAATATCTCTTAACGTGCGAATGATTATGGGTGACGTAAAGAAAGAATGCATATCTCTCATTACATAAATTTGTGTAGTAGTATCAGATTTGATTTTCTCAAGGGCAGTTTTTGGATCGTAAGTTGCATCATTATATTTATTGTTTGGATTGCTAAACCCTTCTGTACATGACCATACCTTTAATGATCTCTTTAATTCGTTAGCAGAATTTAGGATGAGAAGTTCAGCTCGGCTCTCTTCGTGGGTCAGTAGATATAATATTGAATAACCAGACTTAATATAAGATGATAAATTTACCATATTGTAACCTTTATTTCAAATTATTTTTATTAGTCTAATATAAATAATATATAAGTAAAAGTAAATTATATAAAAAAATTAAAAAGAGAAAAAGAAAGCCAAAAACGAAAGAAATTTATTTTTATTACTTATATTCCATAACA
>Ga0208958_1001527_pt1 | contig 22619 bp, 17 predicted proteins | sample RifOxyB1_FD_184032 | JGI IMG/M metagenome (GOLD analysis project Ga0208958, IMG submission 184032) | Soil microbial communities from Rifle, Colorado - Rifle Oxygen_injection B1 (SPAdes) | ecosystem: Environmental > Terrestrial > Deep subsurface > Rock core/Sediment | place: Rifle, Colorado... | reverse complement strand
TCAATAAAGGAACCGGGGTGCGCTGCGGCTCCAAACATCTCTTAGAAATTCATCATCTGAAGGACTTTTCCATGGGAGGTAAGCATACGCTCGATAACCTCACCCTGAGGTGCCGAAATCATAACCTGCATGCCGCGATTCAAACGTACGGGAGTGCGCTGATGAATCTATATCTGAGAGATTGAGCGAGAGTATCAGGCGCGCTATTTCAAGCGGCAACCCTCCTGGATTTCGAGCGCCACAACCTAAAAAGCCCAGGAAGTTACAAATGGAGTGTGACCGGAAGCCGGCCTTCAACTGAAAAGCCGGAGAGCTGAGCCTCTGATTAAAGATTGGACAGTTGTTCCAGCTGAGCGGGGAAACGCTCGTGCCGGAACTTTCGACGACTCCGTAATTACTCAAGGATTTCAACGTCTTCTATGACGTGTCATTTCGTACGCATGTGGCACCAGCGTTGCACTATGTCACTTTGTACACGCTGTTGTTTGAGTGGAAGCGGTACAGAGATGTTCGAGAGATGTTGTTGCTGTTGTGAGGAGTGGTTATGAAGAAGCGGATATTGTTCATTGTGGTATTGGGGTTGTCATTTGCCCCGCCGGTTTTCGCTGAAGAGCGAACTGGGGAACAGAGGTTAAGTCAGACTCCGACTGGCAGTTTTCCTTGCCAGGAAAGGCGCGATTGGACCAAGTCGGTGGATTTGCCGACTCAAGGGTCTCAATCGAACTCTTCTGATCAGAACGTGAATAAGGCAGGACAGGCTGGCTGATTAATTCTTTCCCCGTGAGCCGTTGAGCTCTCGGATCAATGCTCGAAGCTTCTGGCGCTCGGAAGGCGGGATTTCGTCCCCCTCCGAAGCGCTGGAAGCGTTTTTCATTTCAATGTTTTTCAAATTTTTCCGGATCCCGTTTTCGGAATCGCGAAGAACCTTGCCCGACCAGGTTTTTACCTCGCCGAGCAGCGGCGAGCGCTCCGCGTGCGACATGTGGGTTTTGACCTGATCGGAGATTGTTTTTCCGCGCCACTGGATGAGATTTCCCAGAACGAGAATGATCAAGGCGAGAATTCCGAATCGCAGGATGATGCCGATGATTCTAAACATGTTTGAGGTTCTCCGGTGGTGCTCCAAAAATCGAGGTTTGTATCTGAAATTGTATCACGCCGTCGCGGTTACGATGGAGATAGGTGCGCCTCGCGATCATTTTCGAATGGACCATGATTTGCTCGAGACGGCCGCCCGTTATCCTTTGCGGCGGCGAGACCATGAAGCCCAAAGTGTCGCCGTTCGCCCGGTTCAGTTGATCGGCCATTCGGCTTGCGAGGACATTGCCCATCTCCGCGCACGCCGAAAGCTGCGAGGGATCGGGCTCGGGTTGAAAAGACACGAAAAGACTGAAACTCAAGTCGCCTTGCAGGCGAAACAGAAACCCGCTTTCGCGGGACGAAAGGTCAACTGGAGAATCTTCGGTAAGCGGCTCGACGGTGCCGAGATGATAAAACTCAAACTGATCCGGGAATGCCTGGTTCAGAGCATTCATCCTGTCCTCTTACAGTGCTTTTGAGTCGCGGAACGGGCGATTCGTTCCGGACGTGTCGTCCAAGAGCGCCCTTTCAACTGTTCGGAGCACGTCCGTCGCGCTGAACGGTTTGATGATGTAATCGCGCGCGCCGACGTTGATGGCTTCCATAACAAGATTTTCCTGGCCCATGGCTGAAATGATGACGATCTTGGCGTTCTTGTCATTCCTGATGATTTGACGGATTGCGTCGATTCCGCTCAGCTTCGGCATCACGATGTCCATGGTCACGAGATCCGGTTGTAGTCTTTTGTGCATTTCGACGGCTTCGATGCCGTCCGCGGCTTCGCCCACCACGTGATAGCGCGCCTCGGTGAGAATGTCGGCCAGGGTTTTACGCACGAACTCGATATCGTCGACAATAAGAACGGATTTTGCCATCGATCCCTCTCTCGATTCAATTCTACCGGGTTCCATTCTAAAGGCGACAATATTTCCGAATGCGCAGAGGGGGGGGAGGGGGATTACCTGACTAGAGTGTTTTTTCTTTCGGCGGTTCCAACATTTCGATCAGAACGCTTTCGATGTGCCGCTCCGTCGCTTTTCGAACTGTGAATTTGAATGAGCCGCTCGGCGTGTTGAAGAACAGTTCATCCTTCGGTTCCGGGATCCGGCCAAACTGCTGCAGCAAGAACCCGCTGAGGGTCTCGTAATCTCCGTGAGGGAGTTCGATGCGCAGAATCTCGTTCATCTGATGAATTTCCATCCGGGCTTGAACGAGCCAGCTCGTATTCGAAAGTTCCTTGTAGAGGGCGGCTTCCGTGTCGTACTCGTCCCGGATTTCGCCGACGATCTCCTCGACGATGTCTTCGAAGGTGAGAATGCCGACGGCGCCTCCGTGCTCATCGACCACGACTACCATTTCGATGTCCTCGTCCCGCATTTCCTGGAGGAGATCATCGAGTGCCTGGGTTTCGGCGACATAATGAGCCGAGCTGATGTAGTGCCGGATGGGTTGTTCGAGATCCATCGCGCTCATGAGGTCGGAGGTTTCGAGCACGCCCACGATGTTATCCACGCGTTCCGAGTAAACGGGCATTCGGGAATGCCGATGTTCCTCGAATCGCTCGAGGGCTTCACGAATCGTCGTCACGTCCTCGATGGCTTCAACCCGGACGAGCGGAATGAGGGCGTGTTTTGCCTCGGAGTCCTTGAAGTCGAAGATGCGCTTGATCATGCGCTTTTCACTGGGTTTGATCTCGGATTCCCGCTTGCTGTACGTCAGGAGCGCGCGAAGGTCCTCGCGCGTGGTACGGCGCCTGCCCGTCAGCAGTTCCTCAATCGGACCGACGATGCGTGAGAGGCGGGCCGTGTAGATCGAAAGAAGGCGCGTGATCGGGAAAAAAATCCAGTACGTCCAGTGAATCGGATAAGCCACCCAGGGGGCAAACGAAGTCGCGCGCCGCTGATAGACGGTCTTCGGAATCAATTCTCCCAGCAGTACGACGAGCGGGGAGGTAATCAGGACGGCGTACAGCTCGCCGTGGCTTGTGTGTTCCAGGAAATAGAGCGCTATCAATGCCGAAATCGTGATCACGCAGAGGCTCGTCATGAGTAGTGTCGTCGATAGAATCCGCTCCGGATGCATCGCGAGTTCTAATGCGAGCTTCGCCCCGGACAACCCGCGTTTTGCCTGCTTTTTCAGCAAAAGCTTGTCGGCCGATAGGAGCGCGATCTCCGATCCTGAAAAGAAGCCTTCGAGCAGCAGAAGTGGCGGGACCATCGTGACGAGTACCCAGATCGAGAGATTCATCGGATGACTCTCCCCAATCCTGAGTGATCTTCGGGAGCGGCCCCTTTGACCGGCTTTTCGTCCTCTTCATCGACTTCCGGAGAATCAGGGAACAGATCTTCAAAGAGCTCATCGAAGATGTCTTTCATCGTAATCACGCCGAGTGAAGGCCCGTTGCCTTCCTGAACAACGGCCATGTGCGTTTTCTGCTGTTTGAGCCTGCGAAAAACCGTATTCAGCCGGATACCGGGGCTGACGAACAGGGGCTTTCTCATGATCGCCTCGACGGTGAGTGCCATCAGTCCGGGGTTCAGTTTGGCTTTGAGAAGGTCTTTGGAATAGAAAACACCGACGATTTGCTTGCGGTCGGTGCTGATAATCGGAATTCGGGAGTAGTGGAGCCCGCGCATCGCGTCCAGCGCGGCTTTGAGCGTGGTGTTGACGGGCAGGGTGCGGGTCTGGTTGAGGGGCGTGAAAACGTCAGCGACGGTGGTGTCGTCGAGGTCGAAGACATTTTTTATCAGTTCGAGTTCGCTTTGGTGAACCGCTCCTTCGCGATGTCCTTCCTCGACCATCAGGAGAAAATCAGATTCTTTGAGAATGGATTCGGAGTGCGCCCCCGCGGACTCCGGGATTTCGTGTCCGTTGCCTGACCAGCGGCCGATCAGCGAGACGACTCCTTTGACCAGGAAGCGGATGGGTTTGAAAGCGTCGTAGATCACCGTGAGCGGCCCGATCGCGAGGGTCGCGATGAGCTGGTTCGCGCGCGCGGCGACGACTTTAGGCGTGACCTCGCAAAGAAAAAGAATGATGGGCGCAGTCGCGAGAAGTCCGAACAGCGTGTCGACCGCCCAGGGCGGGATATTTCCGGTCGAGCCGAATTCCGCTTTTCTGAAGTTCGAAACCGAATTCGCGACGATGCTCGAAAGAGAGATATTCACGATCTCGTTCATGACGAGAATCGTGATGAGCAGCCCTCCGGGATCACCTAATAGCCGTTTTATCTTGCGATGTCCCGTGCGCAGGCGCTCCTTCATCGACCGGAGCTGAAAACGGGAGAGGCTGAACAAGGCTATTTCAGATGCTGACAGGTACGCTGATACCGAAACCAGCAGGATGCAGATCAGGAGCTCAAGCGAAGTCACAGAACTGAGATGTCTCCAAAACCGCCCGGAAAGTCAATGCTCAGGCGACCTTGTCGTAATCGGGCGCCTTTTTCCGTGCCGGTCTCTGAGGAGCGGAGGAGGTACGCTTGTTCAGGGTTCCTCCCACGATCTTCTGCGTGAGAACGACACTCAGGACGTCATCGATTGTCTTCACCGGAACAAAGGTCAGGTTCGCCCGGTATTCCTCTGGGATATCCTCGAGGTCCTTCTTGTTCTTCTCCGGAATGATGATCGTCTTGATCCCGTGGCGCATCGCCGCGAGCGCTTTTTCCTTCAAGCCGCCGATCGGCAGAACGCGTCCGGTGAGCGTGATCTCCCCGGTCATTGCCACGTCCTTGCGGATCGGAATCCCCGTCAGCCGTGAAATCATGGCTGCCGCCATCGTGATGCCCGCTGACGGGCCATCTTTAGGCACGCCACCGGACGGGAAGTGGATGTGGATGTCGGTTTCGGCGAAGACGTTTTCGTCGATTCCGAAATCCCTGGCTCGCCATCGGATCAGACCAAGGGCCGCCTGACCGGATTCCTTCATGACGTCACCGAGATGCCCGGTGAGGATCATGCTGCCTTTGCCTTTCATGGTCGTCGTTTCGACATACAGAATCTCGCCGCCGACCGATGTCCAGGCCAGGCCGGTGGCTATGCCGATCTCATCATGCTCCTGCTCGTCTTCACGGGTGAAGACGGCGGGGCCGAGAAATTTGTGGACCAGCTCCTGCGTGATGGAGGTCTTTTCGCTTTTGCCTTCCGCCACGAGGCGCGCCGTTTTACGGCAAACATTCGCGATATTGCGCTCCAGATTGCGGAGCCCCGCTTCACGTGTGTACTGGGAGACGATCGCGCCGATCGATTCGTCGGTGAATTCGATGTGCGAGTCCTTGATCCCGTTTTCCGCCTGCTGTTTCGGAATCAGATATTTTCTAGCGATGAAGAATTTTTCTTCTTCCGTATATCCCGCGAGTTGAATGACTTCCATTCGGTCACGCAGGGCGGACGGAATCGTGTCCAGCATGTTGCAGGTCGTGATGAACATAACGTTCGAGAGGTCGAACGGGACATTCAGGTAGTGATCACGGAAAGAATTGTTCTGTTCGGGATCGAGCACTTCGAGCAACGCCGCCGAGGGATCGCCCCTGAAGTCGCTGCCGAGTTTATCGATTTCGTCGAGAACGAAAACCGGGTTGTTCGTTCCGACCTGTTTCAGGCCCTGAACGATGCGTCCGGGGAGCGCGCCGACATAGGTGCGGCGATGCCCGCGGATTTCGGCTTCGTCTTTGACGCCGCCGAGCGAGATTCTGACGAATTCCCGGCCGAGTGCCCGCGCAATCGAACGTCCGAGAGACGTTTTGCCGACGCCCGGGGGGCCTGAGAAGCAGAGGATGGGGCCCTTCATCTTGTCTTTGAGTTTGCGGACGGCAAGATATTCAAGGATGCGTTCCTTGATCTTTTGAAGGTTGTAGTGATCCTCATCGAGGATCTGCTTCGCGCGAGCAAGGTCGAGATTGTCGACCGTATGCTTGCTCCAGGGGGTCTCGATCAGCCAGTCGATATAGGTTCGAAGCATCGAGGCTTCCGAAGCATCCGGGTGCATGCGTTCGAGCCTGCCGAGTTGTTTCAGCGCTTCCTGCTCGACGTCCTGAGGCATTTTGCAGGCCGCGATCTTGTCCTTCAGCTCGGTGATCTCCTCGCCTTTGGTATCCGTATCGCCGAGCTCGTTCTTGATCGCCCGGATTTGTTCTCGAAGGAAGTACTCTTTCTGAGTCTTCGTCATTTCGTCCTTGGCTTGCGAACGGATCTTCGCCTGGATGGCCAGGACTTCGATTTCCTTTCCGAGGATCTCGTGAATTTTCTTCAGACGTTCGGCCGCATCATGAGTTTCCAGGATGCCCTGCGCTTCGGAGACCTTGAGCCCGAGATTTGAGGCGACAAGATCAGCAAGTCGGCCCGGATCGGTGATGTCGTCGAGTACCATGATGATGTCGGGAGAAAGAGGCTTTCCGAGGGCGATCACTTTTTCGAGCTGATCGCGGACATTCCTCATCATCGCTTCGGCTTCGGATCCGATTTCGGATTGCGGTTCGGCGATTCGATCGATTTTGACTTCGAAATGCGATTGGGTTTGCGTGAATTCCCTGATCGTGGCTTTTGCGAGCCCCTGCGTGAGGATTTTGATGCGGCCATCAGGGAGCTTGCGCATCCGCATGATCATCGCCACCGTTCCGGTTTTGTAAATCCCTTCCGGTGACGGGTGTTCATCACTGATGTCTTTTTGCGAGGCCAGGAGAATCAGCCTGTCGGAGCGGGAGAGTGCTTCTTCGACGCTCTTGATCGAAGTATCGCGTCCGACGAACAACGGGATGATCATGTATGGAAATACAACGATGTCTCTAACGGGCAACATGGGAAGTGTCTCTGGAATCTCCACTTGCTCGCCGTCGTAGTTAGTTACCATTCCCAGCCTCCTAAGGCATGATTGGGTACATTTATGTGAATCACTGCTTCCATGTAATGGTTCGGCCGGACAATGGAGTGGCTTTAGAATTTTGTTTCGGAAAGCCAACTATTCATGAATTAACCAGAATCTGTTAATAGTAGCGGAGTTTTTTCGTATATTTTTTTCCATGATTTTCTTCAGAAAAGTGGCCGGAGGGGGGCTGAAAAGCACGAAGGCGCTGACAAGCATGGGCTGCCTGCCAGCGCCTTCTGGAAAGCTGGTAAAAGCCTAAGGATTAGGCGTAAATTTTTTCGCGGTGCTCCTGCTTCTCTTTGCAAGCGATGCAAAGAGTGGAAACGGGGCGTGCCTCGAGCCGACGCGGCTCGATGGGTTCCTCGCATTCCTCACAGGTGCCGAACGTGCCGTCATCCATCCGTTCCAAGGCTTCGTCGATCTTTGCGAGGAGTTGACGCTCGCGGTCGCGGAGCTTGAAGACGAGGTTCTGATTGATTTCGCTGGCGGCGAGATCGGTCTCATCGGGCAGATCGTCCGTCGAGAGCGAAATCTCGTTCTGGAGCGCGTTTTTCGAATTATTCAGGATCCGCTGCTTATCCTCTAATAGCAACTTACGAAACTTGCTTAGAGTTTTTGCATCCATGGCTCTTCTCCCCCCTTGGTCCCCTTTTTGGGGTCCCAGTTGGCCCTTGTGGCCACCAGAAGCTCCAGTTCAGGTGCTTCTGGCTTTGGGCCTCTCTCCGGCGTTTCCTACCCATCACTCTCGGAAACGTCATTTGGATCACTTGCCACCTGACTCTTTATCTTAACGCTATCCTATGCGTTGACAACGAGTTTTATAAGGTTTTCTAAGGAAGATCAATTTAAAAGATCTTCATACCTATATTTCATTCTTTAAGGACTACGATCGATGGACTTCCTAGGCGGCACTTCCTTAACCAAACTTATCGGGAACCGATGACTAAAACTTGAGGAGGAAGATCAGTCACTCGCGTTGATAAAACTTTAGTCACTCCTTCGTCTAAAGTTTCGACAATCAGTGCGGGAATGCCAGCGGATTGACTTGACGGCAAAACTCCAATTCCCGTAAACCGAGAGAGACATGAAAAAATCGGAGGCTCCGGTCGGAGTCATTATTTTGGCGGCAGGCCTGGGCAAGCGCATGCATTCACCCTTGCCCAAGGTTTTACACGAAATCGGCGGGCAACCGCTCTTGTGTCACTTGCTGGATCGCGTCAATGAGGTTTTGCCGAAGTCGTCGATCGCAATCGTCGTTGGACATCAACGCGAAACTGTTGAGGCTTCGATTCGGTCACGTCCTGAATATGCGGCGCTGGACCTTACGTTCGTTCACCAGCAGGAGCAGAAGGGAACGGGCCACGCCGCCCGCTGCGCGATGGATTCTTCCTGGGGCGAACAGATCCTTCGCAGGAAGGGCGCCGTTCTCATTCTCCCGGGAGATCTTCCGCTCGTTCCAGGGTCGTTGATTCAGCAGATCGCGGCGCCCCTGAGAAGAGCCGAAGTCCTCAGGCTTCTCACCAGTGAGCTTCCCGATCCGACCGGCTATGGGAGAGTCGTCAGACGGGGGAAGAAAGGCGGTGTTCTTCGAATCGTCGAGGAAAAGGACGCGACTCCACGCGAGAAGACGATTTCTGAAGTGGCCGTTTCGATTTATCTGTTTCAGGCGGCTTTTCTCAAATTCGCGCTTCAGCGGCTGTCGAATCAGAATGCCCAGGGTGAATACTACCTGACGGATCTTATTGCACAGGCCTCTCGCACTCACAAAAAACTCGATATTCTGGTTTGGAATCATCCGGAAGATCTGCGAGGCGTGAATGACCCTTGGGAATTGGCCATGGCGGGAAGAATTCTCAATGAGAGGATCGTTCGTGGGTGGGCGCGTAAGGGCGTGAAATTCGTCGATCCGTTGACCACCTGGATTGACGTTGGCGTGATCCTCGCGGACGAAGCGGTTATCAGTCCGGGCGTGATCCTCTCCGGCGAGACGCGGATCGGGGCCCGCGCGACTCTCGGCCCGAATGTCGTTCTGAAGAGCGTCACGGTGGGTGAAGGCGCGAACGTCAAAACCGGCACGACGGCGGAATCCTCGGAAATCGGAGAGCGCGCCCAGATCGGACCGTACGCGCACCTCCGGCCTGAATCGGTCGTGGGCGCCGCCGCGAAGATCGGCAATTTCGTCGAGCTGAAGAAGACCAGCATCGGGGATAACTCAAGTGTGGCTCATCTTTCTTATCTCGGAGACGCCCAGGTCGGGCGGAACGTGAACATCGGCTGCGGCTTTGTCACCTGTAATTATGACGGCCGGATCATTGACGGTCAGCGAAAGCACAGGACGGTGATTGAAGACGACGTGTTCCTGGGTTCTGATTGTCAAACCGTGGCTCCGGTTCGGATCGGACGGGGCGCTTACGTCGCTTCGGGGTCCACGATTACCGAGGACGTCGAGGCAGAATCGCTTGCGATCGCACGGACCCGGCAGGTCAACAAGCCGGGATACGCGCGCAAGCTGAAGGAGAAGTGAGCTGATGTGCGGAATCGTGGGATACGTCGGGAAACGCCCGGCCGTGGAAATTTTGCTTGCCGGGCTGAAACGCCTGGAATACCGCGGATACGACTCCGCCGGGGTTGCGTTCTTTCGCGAAGAGAAGATCGAGATACACAAGTCCGAAGGAAAACTCGAGAACGTGGAAAAGCTCCTGAACGGCCGCGCACCGGCTTATCAGGACGTCTGTTGCGGGATCGGGCATACCCGTTGGGCCACGCACGGGAAGCCGACCACCCAGAATGCCCATCCGCATCGTACCGGGCACGTCGTTCTCGTTCATAACGGGATCATTGAAAATTATCAGGAAATAAAACGCGAGATCATCGCCAAGGGTTATCGGCCGGAGTCGGAAACCGATAGCGAACTGTTCGGGTTTCTCGTCCTTGAACAAATGGATCGCGGCGCTTCGCTCATGGAAGCGGTCCGACAGAGCTTTGCCAGGTTGCAGGGGGCTTGTAGCGTCGTCATCATGTCCGAACGCGAGCCGAACGTGGTGATCGGAGTCAGGAACGGTTCCCCCCTGGTTGCTGCGGCAGACCCCGCGGGCGGCACCATTCTCGCGAGCGATGCGCAACCTCTTCTGCAATTCACCCGTGACGTTGTGTTCCTCGAGCACGGGGATATCGTGCTCGGGACTGAAAGAGGGCTGCAATTTTTTGAGCTGGAAACCGGCAAACCGGTCTCACGCGCTTCCTCCCGGCTGGACTGGTCTGTTGAAAAACTCGATAAGCAGGGTTTTCCGCATTACATGTTGAAAGAAATTTATGAACAACCGACAGCGCTCATGGACACGCTGAACGGTTTTCTCGATAGGGCAAGAACCGATGCATTCCCGCTCGCGGCGTCACAGCCCGGCGTCGCTTTACTCGAGAAAGCCCGGGAAATCACTTTGGTGGCCTGCGGGAGTTCCTGGCATGCCGCAAGCCTCGGCAAGTACTGGCTTGAAAAATGGGCGCGGGTGCCGGTGACCGTGGAACTCGCCAGCGAATACCGTTATCGCGATCCGGTCCTGGGCGCCCATGCCCTCCTGATCGGTATCTCTCAATCAGGCGAAACGGCTGACACTTTGGCCGTGATTCGAGAGGCTCGCAAACAGGGCATCCCGACGATCGGGATCACGAACGTCCGGGGCAGCACTCTTTCGAGAGAGGCTGATGCAACTTTCTTCACGTTCGCCGGTCCCGAAATCGGCGTGGCGGCGACGAAGACCTTTCTTTCCCAGATGCTCGGACTCTTGATCTTTTCGGGCTTCCTTAGTCTCAAACGCGACGGTTGGCACGCGGGTTCGCTCGTCAGCTTGGATTCCGTTTCGAGGCTCTTCGAGGATATGATCCGGCTTCCGCATCTCCTTTCCGATTTTTTGGGAAACGGTTCTTCGGACACGGGGCTTGCCGGAGTGATACGCAAGATCGCGGCCAAGCTCGCTTCCTCGAAAGGTTTTTTCTTTATCGGCAGGGGGTATTCCTTTCCGGTGGCGCTCGAAGGGGCGCTCAAACTCAAGGAGATCGCCTACGTGCATGCCGAGGGGTATGCCGCGGGAGAACTCAAGCACGGGCCGATCGCCATGATCGATCGGGAGATGGTTGTCGTCGTTCTCGCTCCCCGCGATCAGTGGCGTGACAAGACGGTTTCGAACCTTCAGGAGGTCAAGGCGCGCGGCGCGAAGATTCTCGGGATCGGAAGCGCTTCGGACGAAGAACTGATCGGGCTCTGTGATCACTGGATCGAATTGCCTTCAGCAAAGGTGGATGAAAGCCTCGTTCCGTTCTTTCTCACTCCCGTCATTCAGTTGCTCAGCTATGAACTTGCGCTTCTGCACGGGACCGATGTCGACAAGCCCCGTAATCTGGCCAAGAGTGTAACCGTTGAATGAGGAGAGATTAAGATGATTGGCCCTATCATCATCGGATTCCTGGCGGCAGCGATCGTGGCTCTTCCAGCAAGGTTTGGCGGGTTCCTCGAGTCGAGCTTTCCCGGATTTGTGCTCGCCGCGCCTGTTTTCGTTCTGGCGGTCACCGGGATTGCGATGCTGCTGCAGCGTTTTGTCCTCGATCAGCGGCCCGGGACGCGTTCTTATGACGGCTTGGCGGATCTTTTCATTCACATTCATTCGATTGCCAAACCCGATTCGGCATTGCGTTGGGCCATTCGCGGCTTGAACTCCCTCCTGCTCTCGTTTTTTGGCGGAACCGTGGGCCCCGAAGGGGCGGCCACTGAGTTCGCGCATTCTTTCGCTCTCAAGACCCGCTCGCGTTCGTCGAGCCGGTTCGAACAGCGGAGAAGAAGCGATGCGGCCGCGGCGCTGAGCGCGGGTATTTCGGCCGCCTTTGGGTCACCCTTCGCGGCGATGCTCGTACCCATCGAACTCGGGATCGGCGGGCCGCTCATTCCGGCGGCGGTAGCCGCTCTCGCCGCCTTTGTCGGCGTGAAATATATTTTTCCATCAGGCGCGCTTGCCCCTTCGGGGTTTGTGAACCTTGGCGCTATCCTGAACGGATCACCGCTGAGCTGGGTGCAATGGGCGGGGGTTCTCGTCATTGCCGCGACGGCGGGTATCGCGGGAGCGGTTCTGACCCGCTTCATTCGATATGTTCAGGACAATCTGCTGGAACTTTTCCAGACCCAGGCGTGGATGCGGACGTTGACCGCGGGAGTTCTTTTGTTTTTCCTGATCCTCATTTATCGGCCCGGGCACACGTTTCCCCTTCTGGGACTCGAAAGGGTTCTTTGGGGACATCTTCCGGCCGGAGAACTCGGCGTGCTCTTCTTCACGCAATGTTTCGGCCTCGCGCTGGTGCTTGCCGGTTTCGGAACCGTCGGCCTCTTCTGGCCTCTCTTCGTGATCGGCGGCATTTTTGGCGTTGGCGTCGATCAGTGGCTTTTTCAAGGGATCCCTTCTTTTGGCGCTATCGCCGGTCTTGCGGGGAGCGCGGCTTTCTGGGGCGCGATGCTCGGAGCGCCGCTCGCGGCGGGAGTTCTGATTTTTGAGATCACGAACAGCATTCCCGCGCTTTTGATCGCGGTTATCGCGGCTTATCTTGCCCGGTTTGTCGTCCGCTTTCTCAAAACCCCTCCGCTCATCGACCGGGACCTTGAAGCGCGCGGGATGACTTTGATTGACGGACGGTCGGCATCCATTCTCGATTCCATATTGATACGGGATGCGATGATGACCGACTATGAGACCGTCCACGAGCACGAACCGGTGTCGGAAATCTATTCCCGGTTGCTGAAGTCGCGATACCCGTTCCTGCCGGTCGTGACCGCGCAGGGTGTTTACAAAGGTTTATTGACCGTGGACATGGTTCAGGAAGCCTGGCATGCGCAAGAAGCAGCGGTCCTGAAGAACTCCGAGAAATCGTCGCTTGTGCGGCTGCTTGAGGCGAAGGATTTGCTTTATCGCTCCGGTTTCAAAGCACCCGTCGCAAAGGTCAGCGATCGGCTCTCGAAAACTTCGGGCTTGTTCGAGGATACGCCTTGTATCCCGGTCCTGGCCGAAGACGGGCACATCGCCGGTCTGCTTTTCGTTTACAATGTGCGACTCGCTTATGACCGGGAAGTGGCTCGCCGGTCTTTGAGCGTCGAAAACCGGGAGCTTTGATTTTCGCCGATACTGTGGCTGCGAAAGGTGTAAAGCATTACTCATGAACTCTTCTTCGTCCTCTTATCTTTCTGCTCTCAACGACAAGCAGCGTGAGGCGGCGCTTACCACGGAGGGACCGCTGATCGTTTTGGCGGGAGCCGGTTCCGGGAAGACGAAGATGCTGACTTCCCGGATTTGTTATTTGATCGAACATTGCCAGGTACCGCCCTACCGCGTGCTCGCGGTGACCTTCACGAACAAGGCAGCCGGCGAGATGCGTGAACGGGTCGAGCGCATGCTCAACCAGGCGGCCAAGGAAGGGCACGGGGCGTTTCTCGGTAACCCGGAGATCGGGACTTTTCATTCAGTGTGCGTGAGGCTTCTCCGTCGTGAGCTGGATCGGACGCCTTTCACGAAATCTTTCGTGATCTACGATGATTCTGATCAGCTCAGCCTGATTAAAGGCGCGCTGAACAAGCTGAACATCGACGAGAAGGCATTTAACCCGAAGGCCGTTCAGGGGGCCATTAACCGCGCGAAGTGTGACGCGCTGGAACCCGCCGAAATGGAACCGGCTCCGCATGATATTTTCGCACGTCAGGTAAAACGAATTTACGACGTGTACCAAAAGGATCTCTTGGCCAACAACGCCCTGGATTTCGGCGAGATCATCTGCATGACTTATCGGATACTCAGGGATAATCCGGACCTCAGGCAAAAATACCAGCAGCGCTTCCAGTACATCCATGTCGATGAATATCAGGACACGAATCGCGCCCAGTACCTGCTGCTCTCGATGCTCGCGGGGAGGAGAAACGGCGGCCATCAGAATATTTGCGTCGTCGGGGACGAGGACCAGTCCATTTACAAATGGCGTGGAGCCGACATTCGCAACATTCTTGACTTCGAATCGGATTACCCCGGTGCGCACATCGTGAAGCTCGAGCAGAACTACCGTTCCACGAAAACGATCATCAAAGCGGCCAGTCAGGTCATCCGCAACAACACGACCCGCAAGGACAAGACTCTCTGGACGGACAATGAAGACGGGCTGCCGATCGTCCGGGCGCAGGTCCCCGACGAGAGGGCCGAAGCCGAACTCGTCGTGAGGGAGATCAAGCTGCAGGCTCAGAATGAAGGTCGCGCTTACGGCGACTTTTCGGTTTTTTACCGCACGAATGCCCAGAGCCGGCAGTTCGAGGATGTGTTGCGGCGTGAAAAGATCCCCTACCAGGTCGTCGGCGGCCTCAGGTTTTATGACCGTAAGGAAATTAAGGACATTCTTTCGTATTTCAAGGTCATTCTGAATCCCTCTGACTCCGTGAACCTCCGCAGGATCATCAACGTGCCCGCGCGCGGAATCGGCAAGACGACCCTCGAGAAAATTGACGAGCTTCATCTTAAGCTCCAGCGCGAACAACAGGTCCAGCCGCAGCTGGCCTTAAGCGGCGCTTCGGGAGCTGCTGAGATCAGCTACTGGGATGCTCTTGTGCACGCCTCGCGTGAGCCATCGATCACCTCGAGCGGGACCGCGCGAAAGCTCGCGCACTTTGTCACCTTGATCGAGCGTTTTCGTTTCGAGCAGCCAAATCTTCTGCTTTCCGAACTTTATCATCTGATTCTCGATGAGACGGGCTATGTGCGCGAACTTCGCAAGGAGGGCACCGAAGAAGCGATGGCGCGGGTCGAGAACCTGGAGGAGTTCGATACGATTCTCCTCGAGTTCGAGGAATCGAATTATGACAATCTCGAGACGCCGTCCGAGACCGCGCCTCTCGATCACAGCGCCAGAAAAGGACAGCTTCTGGCCGTTTTCATCGAGCAGTCCTCGCTTGTTTCCGAGGCCGATAACATTGATTCCCTGGCGAGTTCAGTCAAGCTCATGACGCTTCATTCCTCGAAGGGACTTGAATTCCCGGTGGTCTTCCTGGTTGGCATGGAAGAGGGGCTTTTTCCTTCCATCAAGCCTTGGGAGGAATCACAGGAGGAAGACGTCGAAGAGGAGCGCCGGCTTTGCTACGTCGGGATGACACGCGCGCGCGAGCGGCTTTTTTTGATGAACGTCGTCGTTCGCCGGCTCTGGGGCAATGTCAATTACCAGGAACCCTCCCGCTTTTTTTCCGAAATGCCTGATTCGCTGGTCCAGTTCAAGGATCTTGCCCAGGTGCAGGTCAGCCCTCAAGGCATGCAGCGGCAGTATGGCAGAAGCTGGGTGGATACGGGAGGACGGGCGACACAGTCGAATTTTTTCGCGAGGGGGCCCGAACCGATTTCGCGTCCGAGTTTTACCACGACGGGGCAATTGCCCCCGACCGTCGTGGGACGGCATTTGAATCATCCCGAGTACGGACGCGGTACGGTTGTGCTGTCAGAAGGTTTCGGGGATGATCAGAAAGTCACGGTTGAATTCGCCGGGCGGCAGCGAAGAAAATTTTTATTCCGTTACGTGAACGGCTATCTGGGGTGAAGGGGCTATGGCCGATTCCAAAGCTGAAGTGCAAAAAATTGACGAGACGCTGACGCTTCGGGTTGCCGATCTTGCCCGGCTGGAGCTTTCAGAAGACGAGGTCAGGACGTTTACTCCGCAGCTTCGTGACGTGATCGGGTACGTCGAGCAGCTTCAAGAAGTTGACGTATCGGGAGTCGAGCCACTCACGCATCCGCTTGAGCCCGGCGACTCCGCGCTTCGCGAGGATCGGGTCGAAATTTTCGCCGATTTGTCCACCGAGGGTTACAGGGTCCCTCAGATTCTCTGAGGACGCTATGGACGCCGACAAGCTTCAAACGATCCGAGCCATTCACGACAGTTTCGATAAAAAACAAGCGTCCGTTGTCGAGGTGACGCGCCATTTTCTTGATTCCGTAAAAAAGAAGGGCGGGAAAGACGGGCTGAACGCCTTCCTGACCGTTTGCGAAAATCGGGTGCTCGAGCGCGCGGAAGCCGCGGATCAGATCCTGAGGGCGGAGGGTAAAGTGCCGCGCGATCGCGTGCCGTTGTTCGGAATCCCTCTTGGGATCAAGGACAACCTGACGATGGACGGTGTCCGCACGACCTGCGGGTCGAAGATGCTGGATAATTATGTGGCTCCTTACACCGCGACTTGCGTGGAGCGTCTCGAGTCCGCGGGCGCGCTCTGCCTCGGCAAGCTGAACATGGACGAGTTCGCGATGGGCGGATCGAATGAGAACTCGGCTTACGGCCCTGTTCTGCATCCGACCCAACCCGAGCGGGTACCCGGCGGGTCCAGTGGTGGCTCGGCCGCCGCCGTTCGGGCCGGGCTTTGTGTCGCCGCTCTCGGGACTGACACGGGCGGATCGATCCGGCTTCCGGCAAGTTATTGCGGAATCGTGGGTCTCAAGCCCACCTACGGACGCGTGAGCCGTTACGGGCTCGTGGCTTTCGCGTCGTCCTTGGATCAAGTCGGACCGATGGCCCGGACCGTGGAGGACGCGGCGATTCTGTTTGACGTGATGAGCGGACATGATCCGAGGGACGCGACTTCTGCGACTGTTCCAAAGGGCGCCTGCCGCGAGGCTTTGAGGAAAGCTCCCGAAACGCAGGCGGAATGGAATGGCATCAGGATCGGCGTTCCGAAAGAATATTTCGTCGGTGGCCTTTCGGCAGAAGTCGAGAAATCCATTCAAAGCTCCCTGCGTTGGTTCGAGTCGAAGGGAGCGCGGGTGATTCCGATATCACTTCCGCATACTCAATATGCCGTGGCCGTTTATTACCTCGTCGCCGTGAGCGAGGCTTCAAGCAATCTCGCGAGATTCGATGGGGTCCGCTATGGCGTGCGGCCGGCCGAAGCCGAAAATGCCGATGACCTCGCCGCATTTTACCGGAAGGTTCGCGCGCATTTCGGTCCTGAAGTGAAGCGAAGGATCATTCTCGGAACATTCGCGCTTTCGAGCGGGTATTCCGAGGCTTACTACCGGCGCGCTTGCCAGGTCCGGCGTTTGATAAAACAGGATTTCGCGACCGCTTTTGAAAAAGTCGATTTCATTGCCGGGCCGGTTTCGCCGACCACGGCTTTCAAGATCGGCGAGCGGATCAGTGACCCGCTCCAGATGTACCTGAACGACATATTCACGATTCCCGCGAATCTGGCGGGTCTTCCCGCGATCAGCATCCCCTCCGGAACTGAAACGCCGGATTCATTGCCGATCGGATTGCATCTGATCGCGCCGCCTTTTCAGGAAGAACGTCTTCTTTCGCTCGCGCATGCCTTCGAGAAACGGGGGGCGGCCCCATGAACACGATGAACATTCAGAATGATTTTGAAGCCGTGATCGGGCTCGAAGTCCATGCCCAGCTCGCGACGGATTCGAAGATTTTCTGCGCTTGTCGCGCGCGGCTTCCCGGAGGGCCCGCGGCGGAGTCGGTCGCCGACGTCGCCGTGAACTCGAACACGTGCCCGGTCTGCAGCGGTCACCCGGGCACGCTTCCCGTGTTGAACCGCAAGGCGGTTGAGTTCGCGATGCTGGCGGGGCTCGCCACAAATTGCCGGATCAATCCCAGGAGCGTGTTCGCCCGCAAGAGCTATTTTTATCCCGATCTCCCAAAGGGCTATCAGATCAGCCAGTATGATCAGCCGATTTGCGAGGCGGGATGGCTCGAAATCAATACGGCGTCTGCTCGCAAGAGGATCAGAATCGACCGCATCCACATGGAAGAGGACGCGGGGAAGAACATCCACCTTTCCGGTTTTTCGGTCGTGAATCTGAATCGCGCGGGCGTACCCCTGATTGAAATCGTGAGTGCTCCTGACATGAGGACTGCCGAAGAAGCCGGCGCTTATCTCCGGGCACTTCACGGAGTCGTCACGTACCTCGGTATTTGCGACGGGAATATGCAGGAGGGAAATTTTCGGTGTGATGCGAATGTGAGTGTCATGCCGAGGGGGTCGAAGGAATTCGGGACGAGAGCGGAGATCAAGAACGTAAATTCGTTTCGTTTTATCGAGAAGGCCATCGACTTTGAAATCCGTCGCCAGATTGAAGTGCTTCGTGCCGGTGGGAGAGTCATTCAGGAAACGCGCGGCTACGATTCCGCGAGGAACGTGACCGTGAGCCTACGCTCAAAAGAAGAAGCACAGGACTATCGTTACTTTCCCGATCCTGACCTCATTCCACTCCGGATTGAGGATTCCTGGATCGCTTCCATCCGACCCCGGATTCCCGAGCTTCCGGCCCGGAAATTCGAACGTTTCGTCTCGGAGTTCGGCTTGTCCCAATATGATGCCGAAGTCTTGCTCGCGTCCAGGGCGATCGCCGAATTTTACGAAGAGAGCGTCAAAATCCTGAAGGCTGCCTTTCCCGATCCGTCCGATCTTCGCGCGGCGGCCAAAGCTGCCGCGAATTGGACGACGGGTGAGCTGATGCGGCTTTTGAATGAAGAAGGACGGGAGCTTTCGGCTTCGAAGGTCACGCCGGCGCATATCGCTGATCTGGTCCGTCTCGCGCAAAGCAGGGTGGTCTCGAGCACTGGGGCCAAGCAGGCGCTCGGTGTCGCATGGAAAACGGGAGAGTCCGTTGAAACGATCGTCGAGCGCGAAGGTCTCCGGCAGGTCAGCGACACCGCGGCGCTGGAGGTTTCGATAGACAAGGTCATTGCGGGATTCCCGGCCCAAGTGGCAGAATACAAGGCCGGAAAAGAGAAGGTCATCGGCTTTTTAGTGGGGCAGGTTATGAAGCAATCCGGCGGCAAAGCGAATCCGTCGCTCGTTCAGGAATTGTTGAAGAAGAAACTGTCATAGGAGAATAGCGTGAAAAAAACCATCAAGTACATCGCCGTGGTTCTTGCAGGATTATTGGCGTTATTTGTTGTCGCCGCGCTTGTGATCCCTTTCGTGGTGAACGTGGATAAGTTCAGGCCGCAGATCGTGCAAAAGGCGAACGAAAACATCAACGGTACCCTGGAGCTCGGTAAACTGTCGCTTTCGCTTTGGGGACAGATCCGGATCGACGTCGCCGGACTTTCGGTTCAGGATCGGGCCGGGAGAAAGCTTCTTTCCGTGAAAGATGCCTATTTTCACCTGCCATTCGCCTCGATTCTGGGCGGTGCGCCGGTCCTGACGTTCAAAATGCAGCGGCCTGTGATCAACGTCCTTAAGGACAAGGACGGTAAATTCAATTTGCTGTCCTTGGTGAAGTCCGGAGTCGCTACTCCCGCGCCGTCGACCCCGGACGACAAAGCGACTCGCGCCCCGACCCCGCCTGCCGCGCAGGATCCCGGACTGACCCTCCCGGCAATCGCCACGCGCGCGCGCATCGGGGTTGAGCTCAGGAACGCGCTGCTCACATATGGCGATGAGGTGACGCATCTATCGACTCAGGTCAAGGATCTCAACCTGATCGCGCGCGACATCTCGCTCTCCCGGCCGATGAAGCTCGAAGTTTGGGCCGATCTCGATTCGAGAATGGGTGAGCCGGCGGCAAAAGCCATCGTGGTCAAGGGACCGTTGAAGCTGACCGGGCAAGCCCAGCCGAAGATGACGGCGGGTGGGCGTTTCGAGCAGCTTGCCATGACCGCTCAGATTGACCTGAATTCGCTTGAAATCAAGGTTCCGGAGCTCTTTGAGAAAACCAAGGATACGGAGGCGAACGCAGATCTTGCGCTCAAGGCCTCTGAAAACGAGGTCTCGGTCGATCATTTCAATGCCCGTTTCTTCAACGCGGAGTTCAAGTCTTCCGGGACCATTTCGAATTTCTCGACGGCCGCCGGCCAGTCTTTCGCGCCCGTTGTGATCTTCAATATGAGGTCGAATGATATCGAGCTGAAGCCTTGGGTTAAGCTGATTCCGATGCTCAAGGATTTTGAACTCGGGGGTATTGTACGGCTAGAGGCGAACGCGAAAGGTCCGGCTGAAAAGCTGGGTTATCGCGCCAAGGTCTCCGCGACCGGCGTGACGGCGAAGGCTCCGAAACTGAAGGCTCGCCCGCGAGTCGACGGCGTCATTAATATTATCACCGATCAGGTGGAGAGCATGAACCTGACGATGAAGGCACCCGGAAATGACCTGAGTATTCGTGGCAAGGTTCTGTCTTTCGCGAAACCCCGGGCCGACCTCGAGGTGACTTCGCCGGGGATGGATCTGGATCAGCTGGTGGAATTTCCGGCTCCGGCCAAAAAAGATCAGGGCGCACCCGCCGCTCCGGCTTCCCCCGCCGGAACTGAAGAACCGGCGAAAAAGGCCAAGGCTCCCGGCGCTTCCTCGGATTTTGATGCCCTGCTCGCGCCCCTTCGTGAGAACAAGATTGTTCGCGCGACCGTTGCCAACGTGAATGTGAATATCAGGTCAGTGAAGGCTTATGACATTAAAATGACCGAACTTGTCGGTAAGCTCTTTTTGCGCGATCTGAATGCCGGCATTGAACAGTTCTCAATGAAGCTCTGGAATGGCTCGATCAAGGCGAGCGGGGCCGCCGCCCTCGCGCCGAGAGTGCCGACTTATAAATTCGGCGCGCAGATCCTCGGGCTCGATCTTTCTCAGGCGGTTGCTTCGCAATTCCGCCTGTTCAGAAACACGCTTCTCGGCACGGCCAATTTCGACATGACCGGGGAAGGGCAGAGCTTCAATCCCGATCCGGCAATCTCGAATCTGAAGGCCAAAGGGAGCATGAGGGTTGAAAAAGCCACGTTCGCGACGATCGACATCGGGAAAATGGTTTCGGAGGCGCTCACGAAATCGGTTGAAAAGGTCGCCGATAAGATCCCGGCGGTGAAGAACCAGCTTTCCGGGAAGAAGTTCGGCTTGCCGAGCGGCCAATCACGTTATGATGTGATTTCGTCAAATTTCACCATCGCGGGCGGCAAGTTCGCCGCTCCGAATTTCATCGCCAAAGCGGCTCCGAATCAGGGCATTGATCTCAAGGGAAATCTTTTGATCGGGATGAAGGATTACTCTCTCCAGACGAACTGGGAACTGGTGGACACGTACAACCTGACCGGTGCGAAGGATCTTTCGGTGGAACAGGGCGGCGTCAAAGTCGAGCACATTCTCGCCGAAGGTAATCAGCCGGTGCGATTTCCGGTACATGTGGGTTGCCAGATTTTCGCTCCCTGCTACTCTTATACGGAGGTCCCGGAATTTCTGGCGAAGGTGGCCGTTGGAAACATGAGTGCCGCGGCACAAGGCAAGGCCAAAGCCGAATTGAAGAAAAAAGCGGATAGCCTGATCCAGAAGGCGCCGCCCGCGGTGCAAAAACGGCTTGAGGATTTTGGGAAGAAATTGTTCCGATAAGAAAGGGAATGTGCGTATGAAACTGAGAGTGGCTTTTGTTTCGATGATGCTGGTTCTTCCGGTTCTTTCAGGGTGCTCGGGTGAGAAAGTCAAAAACCAGGCTAAAGAGAGCGCCGCGAAATATTGGCAGGAAAAGGCTTATCCCGGGAAGAGCTTTGATGTTCAGGTGATTGAAGCAGAAAAGGCCGACGGCGGAATGTACCGGGTGAAGGGTATCGTCGACGGCGAAACCCGGGTGGGGATGTTCAATCCCGATACCGAGAACTTCTCCGAAGGCTACTATTCCCTGGCGGCAGAGCGGAACAAGCGCATTGCCGAGCTGGAGCAGGAATCGAAATATTGGAAAGAAAAGGCCGAAAATTACGAGAAAGAGAACTATAAACTCAAGGTTCAGCTGGGCGTACTGAAGGGGAAATCAAAAAAGGTCTCGGCTGAAGTCGAAGAAGACGATGACGCCTCGGGTTCCGCGGACGAGACGAAGAAGCCCGACCAGAAAAAGTGATTCGCGCTTCCATCGATCTAGGCACGAATACCTGCCTTCTCCTCGTGGCGGACTGGGCTCGATCCGAGCCCGAGCCGCGGCGGGTTCTTGCCGATCTTTGCACGATCGTCCGGCTTGGGCAGGGAGTTGACCGCAACCGGCTTCTCCTGCCCGAAGCGATGGAACGAACGCTTGCCTGCCTCAGGCAATACGCCGGTAAACTCGCGGCGCTCGGGGCAGATGCGCGTGAGGCGGTCTGCGTGGCCACCAGTCAGGCGCGGGACGCGGCAAATGGGGCTGAGTTCTTCGCCAGGGTCGAAAACGAAACCGGCTTCCGGTTCAAGATCATCTCCGGAGATGAGGAAGCGCGTCTTACCTTTCTTGGCGGACTCCTGCCGGGAATGACCTCGGAAAATACGGCTCTGATCGATATCGGGGGAGGGAGCACGGAGCTCATCGCGCAAAGCGGCGGCAAAATTCACGGTAGAAGCATCGATATCGGCTCGGTTCGGTTTACCGAAAGGTTTTTTCAGTCCGATCCCGTGACGGATCAGGAGTTCTGGGCCTGTCAGGCGGGCATCGATGAAAAATTAGCTGAACTTCTCCCCTGGCGAGAACGACTTTCCTCGAACAGCCGCCTTCTGGCCGTCGCGGGAACGGCGACGACCTTGGCCTCCGCTTATCTGCAGTTGAACCAGTTCGATGCGGGACGGATCGACCAGACGGTGCTCACGCGTGGGGATATTCACCGCCTCGTTGAGGAACTGAAATGGCGCAAGGTCGTCGAGCGCGCCGGGTTACCGGGAATCGAGCCGGGCAGGGCTG